>Ga0118677_10003084_pt1 | contig 32270 bp, 20 predicted proteins | sample AliMusrvi5mmetaG_FD_86154 | JGI IMG/M metagenome (GOLD analysis project Ga0118677, IMG submission 86154) | reverse complement strand
CTGGAAATACAATAAACAGCACCTATATACTACTATTTATTGAGTGTTGTAACAATGTTTTCCTAATCCGCACCCATAAAATAACTTAACAATGATCGGGGAGGACTTCTGGGACAGTCTCCGAAGGGCCTCCCCTACGGTCTTGTTACTTATTCAGTTTTTCTGCAGCCTGCATTATCTGTTCACGTTTTTGGAGCAGTAGGTTACCGTCGGTTATGTAGTCTCCTACCAGACCGTCTACGCTGCCGTTTAGTTCCAGGAGTTTCTTTAGCGCCAGTCCTGCATTTCCTGACTTTGCGGCCAGTTTTGAGGCTTCGGTGAAGAGGTCGTAGTCTTCAATCCCGTCTCTCAGGACTGCAAACCTTACGGAGTCAAGAGGGGTGTCGTTCAGGCCTGGATATAGTAGATATCCATCTCCTCCATAGGTCCCACCTCTGGAATCGTAGTCAGCGAAGTTTGTCTTGTCGTATTCTTCGGGGGTTTTGGTATTCATTCTTGCCCAGGCATCGACTCCCCAATATAGAATACCCTGCACCCCAAACTTGTAAGTCTGCCAACCTAGGATCCGGTGGTCTATTCCGGGGTTGTCCACGAACAGGTTGGGACAAGGCAGGCTGGGGCCCATGCAGACATACCACCACATCTCTTCGCCGTTTTGCTGGACTTTCTTTGCAGCTTCCAGGTCGGTGAAGACTGTCAAGGGGCACCATATTCTGACCAAGCCGGAAAGGTCACCACCCGGATTCCAGGCAGTCTGCATTATTTTTAGATCGGGGACTGCAGTCAGCAGGGCTTTATAGGTAGTCTTCAGGAATCCTGCCTGGCTGCCGGGAGCTTCATCCTGTCCATATACATAGCAAAGGTCCCACCAACCTTTTTGCTTGTAGTGATCAGCGATCACCTTGCACAGCGGACCTCTTTCAGGCATGATCATTGAACCGTTACCGCCTATATTAACAGAAGTTATTCCGGCAGGGACCATTGCTTCCATGTATTTGTCGATATCGGAGAAATCGTAACTGCCGTCATTCTGCGCAACCGGCAGAAACCAGCTGATGGGTGTTATCCGGTGCTGTAGCATGAACTTAGAATACCGGATGTAGGTGTCCATGTAGTCACCCTTTATAAAGGGCTTAAAATTGCCCCAGAGCACGAAAGCGGTCCTCATATGTGACTTCTTGGGAATCGTCAGGTTGTAGACTTTTACCTGGACCGGAATCTGAGTTGTCTGAGCTCCGGCAGATGAGATAATGATAGTTCCGTTATATACACCTGCTGCGTCAGTTGCCAGGGTCTGCACGGTGACGAAGAATGGCTGACGACGTCCGACTGTTACGTTCATAGCTCTGTTGGGGAGCATGACATCGGGGATTTCGTTAGGCATAGTGCTGCCAGGTGCAGGCATGTCGTTTCTGACGTATCCGACAGGAGTAACTACTACCCGGTTTGCAGGAATGATGCTGCCGTTCGGACCGGTTAACCCACCTATGGAGACACTAAGTCCTGAAAGGTCCTTACCGATTGGCGTGACTACTATCTGTGCTGGCTCGTATTCACCTTTGCACATAGTAAGCTTGATAAGCTTTGAATAAGGTCCAGCACTCCCGATTGACGAGAGCACCTTGTCCATACTCGATGGATTAGTTACTACATAGTCAGGAACTGTCCCTTTTTGGGCAGATTTTGAGACTACCAGCAGGTCACCAAGACGGCGTTCTATTCCGCTCATTCTCTGGTCGAATCCGGATTTATCTGATGCAGCTTCGAAGTCTGCACCCAACTTTGCTAAATCGGATTTTATGGAATTGATATCAAGAGCTCCGTGAAGTCCTGTCCAGGATGACAGGCTCTTGGCTAATTTTCCAGCTGCTTTCAACCGGGGGAGCATACGGGCAGTATCCAGTCTGACTTTCTGCAACCAGATGGTTTTTCCGGACTGATCATCCAATTTAAGCAGCAGCGTTGAGGCATCATCCGGAATTTTCACACTGGAAATAGTTTTGGATTCTGGTTTGGTCACTGTCGATGAGAGTATGGATGAACCTTTCAGTGCCTGGACTGTGAAAACCTCAGGTGAAGAATCGCTGCTGCTGAACGGAATGTTTACAGACTCGGAAGTAACCAGAGGGATATCGGATATCCGGGCTGCGTGTCCTTCACCCACCAGTTCCATTTCACCGAACCTGGAAGGTTGGTGGAATGAACCAGCCATATCAGCCCAGGATGAGATCCCGGTTATGGAAGCAGCGTTGCGGGTGAAGTTGGCTCCTAGTTTTGTGCCTGGGGCAGGTGTGATTTGGAGATCGGCAAGAGGGACACTGACTTCTACATACCAACTGTCAGATGTCTTACCAGCACCGGTCTGCCAGTTGGCGTTCCATTTCATATCTTTGTAGGCAGGATCGCACATTTCATCAGCAACAGAACCATTGCAACTGATCCCGGCATGAGCATATTTACCCTTGGGGAGTTCAGGAGAGACTATGAACAACTCAACACAGGAATCCCCCCACATCTCGGAATCCCTGCCGATTGCAGTCATTGTAAGCGCATTCGGGTTCTCGCCGTAGCACTCATACAGGAAATACATATTTTTGCTGTCATAGCATACAGAGACCCGAGTCTGTGCAGCAGCCTGTTTTGATGTACGGGCATCACAGAAACCGGTGGTGACTGCAGCCCTGTCCCATTCACCAGGTGCGAGTTTACCATCGATAACCGGGGGAGTTTTAACTTCCGGGACAGCCAGGTATGGCGTGTTGGCTGCGTAAACAGTAGATATAGCAAGTAATGAAATAGCTAAGGATAGGATAAGTTTATTCATATGGCTCCCTGTTTATTGAATCGCGAATGACGCGGAAATATAGGAAACGCGCGAAAATGGGTAGCGATTGGATGTCTGGTTATAATAGCATGGTCTTGGCTGCATTTGAAATATTGCTTCTATATATTATAGTCTTCATCGGAATGATTGGTTGAATCTGGTTTATTATCTTTCTGGTTGTTGGATGCTTTATCAACCTTTTTGAACCATTCTTCCAACCTGAGTGCAAAGCGGCTGCGTTTCTTTGGACTGGCTTTTAACTCTTGTTCTTTCTGGTCAACTTTTTCAAGCCAATCGGAAAATCCGTAATTGGGTCTCACGTGTATAACCTCCTGGTTTTTGAATCGCGGATTACGCGGAATAAATAAGAGTGCGCGGAAGGGATTATACCATTATCAATATTGTTTTGTAGAACGGGAGGCCGCGGAGGGCCTCCCCTACGATCTTATACGTGACCATTCATTTAATAGTTGAGCAGGCTGGAAGCTTGCATCATATTTAGTCCATATCTTTCAATGTTCGCACTGTTGGGACGGATATTTCGCAGGCTCCGTTAGGTTTTATCTGGAGGTAGCTGGCGGTTTCGTATAGGATGAAACCGGCGAAACGACCGTCATCACGGACTTGTTTGTATTCATCTTCAAGGGTGTCCGGGTTGATGTAGCGGTTTACGGTTATGGGGATGTTCTTGCTCTGGCAGAGGGTGATCATCTCCCGGGCTACTTCATCTTTGAAAATACTGTCGAATGGTAAGGAATAGAACCTCAGGACTGCTTCATCGGTCAGGTCTTCATTGATCCAGCGCTGCCACTGGAAGTCGAGGTTCATCGGGTAGGCCAGCATGCGGTGCCTGTGAGGATTGGGACGGTACCAGTCCATCTGGAAATGGATCCGCATCAGTTTGCCTCTGGCATTGATCTGCTTTTTGGCTTTGGCGAGGAATTCTGTGTAGGCATCTCCCCGAACAGCAGAGATAGTCGGCAGGTCTATTTGACCGCGTTCCCGGCACTTTTCCAGCACGACTTCGTTGAAACCATACTCCAGCGGATGGTTGGTGTGGGTGCTGTGGTTTTCTTCGCGGAAATCTATACCATCAACACCAGTGTCCAGAAGGTCATTGATGCACTTGAACCAGAAGTTTTGCACCTCGGGTTCGGTCTCACAGAGAGCGCCGGGCAGGTATTCATTGCGGCCGCGGGCGAAGGCTATGATTCCCTTGTTGCCGGTCAAGTTGGGGGCGTCCAGGTTGATCAGCTGGCCATTGTAACCGGTATCATATACGAGACCCCAGTTTCGGAAATCTACCTGTTCTGCAAACCAGATCGCTATGCCTGATGCAATTACTCCCGGAATCTCCTGACCATTTGAATCATATGCAGAGAGCATCGCAAGGTCGGTGTTGTCGAAGTCTGGTGTACCATCAGTGAAGTCGGTTGTGATCAATACATAAGGGTCGGTCAGGTTGAATCCACTGAGAGTGAACACCCGCTGCGGGTCTCCTTTGGCTGAAACAAGTGTATCAGAGAACAGGTCGTGGACATCCTGCGCACACGGCTCTATAGACTCAGTCACTGTGAACGGGATATCCAATTCACGATATTGAAAATTGAGATCGCTGGCCCAGATTTGGATATGTTCGGCTGTCAGACGTGTCGGCAGATCATTCCGCTTGCGCAATTTAATGCTGCATATCGGGATGCTTTGAATGTCAGCTGGCAGGTCATCGGAGCGACGTTTTATGCGCAGATGCGGATGATCAACTACAAAGGTATCAACCCAGGTCATACGACCACCGATTAAATTTAGACGTCCATAGACCATACCTTCATATGAACCCTCAGGAAATATCGCGGCGGGACCGGTCTCATAGGGTTTCATATAGGCATAGATTTCAAGACCATGCCTGTGTGCAGCTTCCACAGCGATACCAAGCGTGTTCTGCCCCAGCACCTGATAGGTTTGAGCCATGTTTTTCCACCTGGAATCGTGGTCAGGTATAAAGAAGCCGCCGTGCCCATCACCATACGCCTCCCAACTAACACGCTTGACCCCACACTCAACAAGCCGTTGCATCATTGCATCGATGTGCTCAGCAGTGATTGGGACCGGAGCCTCAATGGCATCATCAGGGAAGTCTGCGAAAGCTTCGAGAGCGAAATCGTAACGTATTTTCATTTTATTCCTCCGGAAGGGAAATTATGAATTATGAATTATGAATTATGAATTATGAAAATTTTGGCTTGGTGATTTTTTAGCAGTAGTATATATTTGCAAAGGTTGGTTGCATACGCCGTGTATAGCAGTAAACCTCGCATCACACACAATAAACGACTCACACAATATCTCAAGCCAACAAACAATATTATCTATTTTTTTGAGGTAATCATGAGTTGTTTAGCTTGGTGTTTTTTGTAATGGTCGTAAATATTGCCAATAGTTGGTTGCATTCGTCTTGTACAGCAACAAAACCAGTATCACGCACAATAGACGACTCACTCAGTAGCTCAAGCCAATAAACTGTTTCATCCAATTCTTTGAGGCAATCACCCATTTTAGCGATGAACTCAAGCTTTGACCTGGAACGTTTGGCTTCACGATAATTAGCTCCAATCGAAGTGCCGGATCGCAGGACCTGTTTTCCCAGAACTTGTGCCTCTGTTGTCCTTGGCAGCGCTCTATACATCTGAATGATCTGTAACGCAAACTTCTTTGTCCGAATAGCTAAGTCCTTCTGTTCATCATCATTCACGACCTATATCCTCCCAGAGGAATATTCCGAACAGGAATATAATCGGTATTGGTTCATGTGATATGCATTCGACGCGCACTATTCCCTTTCATAATTCATAACTCATAACTCATAATTTCCCTTCACTTCAAACTCTGCAGTTAGTGCTTCGACAGCGCCCAGGTTCAGACTTCGCTTGTCACCCTGGGAGCCTCCAATGGTGAGTGTGAAGCGTCCTGGTTCAAGGACCTGTCGACCATCATTGTTGTAGATTGATAGTTGATCGGAGGTTATGGTGAACTCTATTTGTTTGGTTTCGCCTGGCAGCAGGTTGATTCTGTTGAAGGCTACCAGTTTTCTGATAGGAGTGTTTACGGTTGACTCCAAGTCGGTCAGGTAGAGTTGGACTACTTCATCGCCTGTTGTCGATCCGACATTGGTTATGTCTGCGGTTAGTTCCAGGCTCTCTCCAGTGGTAAGGTTGGTTTTATTGAGGCTTAGGTGGCTGTATTTGAATTTTGTATAACTGAGACCGTATCCGAAGGGGTATAGGGGTTCTCCTTTGAAGTAACGGTATGTGCGGTCTGTCATGTTGTAGTCTTCGAATGGAGGGACATCATCCAGAGATTTGTAGAAAGTTACAGGTAAACGTCCGGCGGGGTTGTAGTTGCCGAAGATTACGTCTGCGATGGCGGTTCCTCCCTCTGCTCCGGGATACCAGGCTTCGATTATTGCCGGAACGTTTTCTGATGCCCAGTTTATGGCCAGAGCGCTGCCGCTAAACAGGACCAGCACAACGGGTTTACCCAGGGCGCAGACTGCTTTCAGAAGCTCCATCTGTATTTCAGGAAGGTCGATGCGTATGCGGTCACCGCTGGCATCGGAGTTGAAAGCATCTCCCTCTTCACCTTCAAGTCTTGCTGAGATCCCAAGGCACATTATTACTGCCTCTGCTCGCTGGGCAGCGGATAGCGATTCGGTGAAGAACTGTCTGGGACCGCCGTTCCATTCGCCGGTATTGCCGATGATATCGCAGCCTTCTGAGTAGAAGACTTTTGTGTCGGCAGATACGGCTGCTCGTATTCCAGCGAGAGCGGAAACCCATTTTGATGGTGTTCCGAAATAGTTTCCTACGGCTACTTCCCTTGAATCTGCGTTGGGACCGATTACTGCTATTGACTTCAGGTCTTTAGATAGAGGCAGTAAGGAAGATGCATCCATATCATTCGTTTTCGCATTTTTAAGCAGCACAATAGACTCCCTCGCCATTTTTAGAGCGAGTTGATGGTGCACTTCGCAATCGCTGACTTCATATGGAATCTGGGCGTATGGGACCATCTCAGGCGGGTCAAACATTCCAAGCTTGAACCTGATATCGAATAACCTGGTTACAGCGACATCAATTTCAGCTTCAGTGATCAGTCCACGCTCAACTGCAGTCGTCAGGCTGGCATATACGCACCCGCACTCCAGATCACAGCCGTTTTTGACAGATAGTGCTGCGCTTTCCGCTGTGCATTCGGTGATTTTATGGTGCTGGTGGATATCCTGGATGGCTCCACAATCGGAGACTACATATCCCTCGAAGCCCCACTCATCCCGCAGGATATCCTGGAGCAGGAGCTTGCTAGCATTGCAGGCTTCACCGTAGACTCTGTTGTATGCGCCCATAACGGACATTGCCTTGCCTTCGACTACACAATCTTTAAACGCTGACAGGTAAGTCTCATAAAGGTCTTTGCGGCTGACGTCTGCATCGAAGGTGTGGCGTTTACCCTCAGGTCCGCTGTGGACTGCATAGTGTTTGGGGGTTGCAACCAGTTTGAGATACTTCGGGTCATCACCCTGCAGGCCTTTTACGAAAGCTACTCCCATTCGACCGGTCAGATATGGACACTCTCCATAGGTTTCCATTCCCCTGCCCCATCGTGGGTCGCGGAAAATATTGATATTCGGGGTCCAAAATGTAAGGCCTTTATAATAGCCATGGTCATCGTGCCGGAGGGCTTCGTGGTGCTTTGCCCGGGCTTCATCGGAGATAGCTGTTGCGACTGTGTACATCAGCTCAACATCCCAGCTTGCAGCCATGCCGATTGCCTGAGGGAACACCGTAGCAATTCCAGCCCGTGCAACTCCATGAAGACACTCATTCCACCAGTTGTATGCAGGAACTCCCAGATGCTCAATCGCCGGGGACTCATGCATCATCTGAGATATTTTTTCCTGGAGAGTCATGCAGGAGACCAAGTCTTTGGCACGGTCTTCAAAGGAGAGGGATGTATCCAAGTATGTAGAAGTATTATCTGTATTATTATGCATTTTGTTGTCCTCCGGGAGAATACAATAACTAGTAGTATGTAGCGAAATATACGATTACTGTAGGGAGCCTCTGCTTTCTATGACATCGATTACTTTCATCCAGAATTGATTTCTCTCATTTCTAATACTATTTGTAGTACATACCATCGGTGTAAACGGTTTGAAGACTACATGTGCATTTTTGTCCCTAAGAACAAATTCATGAAGTTTATCATTATAATTACCGAAATCCTCATTTGTATACGACACAACAGTTTCCCATTTAACAAAGACATTGCGGAACCCATCTGATTGACCGACTCCTTTACTGTTATAATACAGGCAGTGTTTTACCGTTCTTCTGTATACATAAAGACCTATGAGACTCGGAATAAATGAGTAAAACAGGTATAATCTTCTCTTGTTCACAGTATATGACTCAAAATTATCTGCTGAGTGGAAATGGTCGGGGAATATAACACACAATGTGAACCACAATCCAAAATACAGCATTAGGATAGATATAAAAGCAGCAACAACACACTGCCACTTATCGCTTCGGATTTCCATTCCATTATCATGTTGAAAATAAATCATACAATTCCATCCTTCAGATACCCCTTAATTATTCGAAAATGAGAACATCGTTGCATTCTCTAGGCAGAATCGCAGACGGACTACTCGGCCTTTTATATTTGCGATAGTTGCTCCGGATGTCCACTCTACAGGTGCCATGCATCCTTGGAATCTGGTTGTGTCTTCGATGATTGGTTGACAGGATTCTGATTCAAAACCTTTTAATATGCATCCGGTCTCATCGAGGATTTCGACAGTTATGCTGCCGGTTCCTGCATCTGCGTTGATGTATAGGGTATCCCTGGTGATTAACAACGGCTGTGTTTCAATGACGCCAGTCTCTCCAGGCAGATTCTGCCAACCGGAGAATCCGTCCCGGCGTATGATTGCTCTTCCGATAGAGGAAGACCACGGTGCATCCATTGGGGCATAGTGAACTATGTCGAAGCCGCCGTAGTAAAACAGCATCTGGGTATCAGTTATGATAGGGTCGGTCGGAGCTAGTACCATTCCGCTGTCGAATGCATCGGGCGTTCCAAGTCCGATGAAGTTGCCTCTCCAGGGACGTGACCAGTTTATTCCGTCATAGCTGAAGGCGAACTGCTGCTCGAAGTGGCCTCGCTCATCGTGCATTGTCAGGAATCCTAAATAGTATCCACCATAATGCATGACAAACATATACTGGATATTGGCGTCTGAGCGGTCGCGGTCATCGCATCCGAGCACAATCTGTTCGTGTTGCCAGTGCCTCCAGTCATCGCTTTCAGCCCATGCGATCACACGGCGAGTGTGCCATGCACCGGTCAATGGGCCTCCACCGCCATCGTCCATACCCTGGTTGCCTGTTCTCACTATCAAGGCTTCATCTTTTACTTCAGCTTTGGATTCGGGATGAAAATGGATCATTGGTCCCGTTATCTCTGTGAGTCCATCTTCACGCAGTTTGTGGTCGAAGAATGGTGAATAGGACTTGACCGGACGGTACCCTGAAGGGCTGTCTGGATCAGGAGTTTCACCCGTAATTTCCCAAACTTTGTAGTAGACTACAAAACGATTTCTCTGAGGGTCCCACATTCCGTGGATCATATCGGACGGCACATGCCAGACCGGATTAGCTGGATCTTCGTGCCAGGATCGGCCATCTGATGAGTATGAGACATATTCGCCTTCATATGTGAAGCGGATGGCCTTGTAGCATTCCTGGGGTGGACATTCAGGACGAGGATCGCGCACGACTGAGCGGACGGCCTTGTCAGGATGCAGTCCACCGGTCAGCATATTGCGGGCAGGTTTGCCTTCGAATGTTTCGATATTGAGATCAGGTTTAGTCCAGGTTAGCCCATCTTCAGATATCGCTAATCCCCAACGATAATGATTATCTTCTAACCGGTATCCAACATAGTAGAAATTATACTGGTTCGTATCGGGGTTCCGGAGCAGGCGTGTTCCCCAGGTATATGGCCCTCGGCCTTCCCATGGTTCGGTGGCACGGATAATCGGGTTAGCGGGATCTTTGAATGCACCGTAGAATGTCTGGCGGCAGTTCCGGGTTCGCGCTACTATATGGTCATCCAGCAATAAGACAGGATCGGGCCCGACCTCCAGGATAGATCGGGGATTCATACTGGAGTTATCTTCTGTTCTCATATATCACCTCACCCGGTGCGCAGTATTTCTCCCAGGCTGTGCAGATGGCTTCGATGTTTGCCAGGGGGACATCTGCAGTGGGACAGGCATAGAGCATCAGACCGCCTTCCGGACGACCTACTTTTTGGACGATCTCGTGGATCTGTTCATTAACTGCCTCTGGACTTACAAACGGCAGCATCTGTTCATCGATATCGACCATTGCACAGAGTCTGCCTCCGTAAGCTTGAGCGATGTTGTCGATGCCGCATGCGCGGACCTGCGGATCATGGAAAGAGACTCCACACTCGATCAGGTCATCGACTATCTCCAGCAGGCAGCCATCTGAGGAGTATTTGACGTGCGCCCCTGCATGGCGACAGGTCTGAAACATTTCCATGTATGCGGGCTTGAGCACTTCTCGAAATGTAGACGGTTGCATCATCAGAGATTGCTGCATACCTATATCACCGTGAAAGTGGATAAGTTCTGCCCCGACATCCAGCCACATTTTAATTAGACGCATATTATAATCAAGAACGATGGCAATCAGCTGATCAAGCTCTTTAGGTCGTTCAATGAGATCGACCATCAGATTGTCAAACCCGCGCAGGAACTGAAGCCGGTCAAAGAAGCTGCCTTCCACTATACCCATGTAACCATTGACCAGTTCGCCACGCTGCATTTGCTCTTTGCACTGGCTGCGTATGCTATCCCAGTCCCACTGCTGAGCAGGGTCAGGAACTGTCAGACTCTCGAGGATATTCCAGTCAGTCAGAGGGTGTCCCACAACCTGTCCAAGGATACCAGGTTCAATCTCCAGCCACTCACACCCCCAGTCATCGGTGAAACGCTTTTCGTAAAGTGGCTCTGAGGGTGGTGTAAGTGCGGTAATTGATTCAATGTGAGTATCAGGGAAAATCGAAGGATGTCGGAGCATCATATCTACCAACTGATTACCATACTTGTATGCGACAGACGGCATCAGGTCAAAATGGATAGGTATCCACTCCGGGTATCGATATTCAATTGCCCGCAGCGTGTTTTCGCGTTCAGTGATCATTTCGGTACATGTAATCTCAATTCTATAAGAGTAGTGTTGCACTTTTCGCGGTGTTTTTCATTTGCTTGAATTCCGACTGTATTCTTTCCAAACTCAACGAGAGCAGGGTCTACACGGGAAGTTATAACCAGCGTTCCCGTAGCACCAGGAGATAATCCTTCGCTAGCTGAGAGCACATCAGGCTGCAGGGATTTATCATTAAGAGTCAGCAGGATTTCATCCAGAATAGAACACCCTTCGAGTTTTATGTAAAGAATCGCATATTTTGTATCTTGCATATGGGTCAGATCATCATAAACCGGCAAGTTAACAAATGTTGGTTTACCAGTTTCCAGACACAATGGCAGTCTGCCTTTTCGGTCGACTACATGCTCATGCATTCGTATCATGGATAAGCTCATATTATCCACGGCGTATATTTTGTCAGTCTGCATCAGGGTGTTATTTTTGCCTATAACATGCCATGCAGGATGCTTCGGATTGAACTCATTGTAAGACTCGATCCCATCTGCGCCATTTGCCCAGATATTGGTTGCTGCTCCTGCCCAACCGGGAAGAGCGTAAGGCATAGCTTCTCCACTCATACACGGATAGACCGGCACGTTGCGGCTGTGACCTAGTGCAACCATTTCTGTGATATCTCCAGTGAAGCAGGCAAACTCGACTGATGGAATAAGCAGGTCAATAATATCCTCTTCGATCCAGCGTTCCACATCCAGTCCAATATACCTGCATGCACTGAGTTTGTTCGGTACACGGGTACTGATGAGCATTGGTTTCCCACGTGCCTGACCGATTGTATCCGTCATTTGTCTTATGTTGCGGAGAAATGAAGTCATGATCTCCAGATGCGATGTCTCTGCTGGCTTGCCTTCCATATTCGGACGGAAATACATCGGGTTGCGGAGAAAGTCCAGTTCGATCCCATCGATGTCATATCTTTCACACACGTCCTGAATAGTAGCAAACTGCCGGTCACGCACCTCCGGCCTGCCATAATCCACCGAGGTGGCGTGCATATGGGGTTCAACAGTGCCATCACCCGGCCTACCCGCATCACCCGGACGCCAGAGCAGTAGTTCCGGATGATTCTTCTTGAAATCAGGCATCAACCAGGGATACCAGCAGTCGTGCACGTCGTTCATTCGCGCCGACCAGAAGACTTCCAGATTGTTGGTCCGGCAGAAATCGATGATGAGCGTCAGGCTGTCGCGTCCCTGGTCTATAAAAGCCTGTGCATGGTTGCGGGTAAACATAAAATCGTGGGTACCCGTAAAGTGCTGGGCAATATGCGAATCGTGCCAGTAGTAATCGAAACTCACGCATGTGCAGTAGGAGATGGTATCCACATGCGAGTCTTCCAGCCCAATGCAACGGTTTGCCAGGAAGGATTCAGGAGTTGGTTCCAGAGCCAGACAAGCGTCATCCCCATCGTTATTGAATATCACCCGCCTGCGGCGGTTAGCTGCTGTTTTACGCGTAGTTGTCCAATCACTCATCGTATGCACGACCTTTCCTGTATTATTATGACGTCATTTTGCTGTTTTATCCCAAACCAGCAATTGTACAGGTAAATCTTTCAAGTGGACTCTAAAGTCCCACTGCTTGGCTGTGAGTTTTGCGATGACTTTACCGGTGAAAGCGTCTGTCAGGGTTAGCGGACCGGTGCAAGCTAATGAACGTTCGATCCAGAACGGGGTGCGTTCTTTGCGATAATCGGTAATGAGGATCAGGCATGTTGTCTTTGTTTCACGAGTGGAGACGAATACTTCTTTGGAATATGGATGGAAGTAATCCCCTTTACCCTCAGGAACATAGGCACCAAATGATTGGGTCTCTTTGCCATCCAGGAATGTGTCTTCATATTTGGCGACGACTCCGTTCACCACTGATAACTCGGTCCACTGCCTGGTGTCCATGTAGGCTCCGGCCCACATGCAGTATCCTTTCCCACCAGCCATTAAGGTTTCCAGGACTGCCGCAGTGAGTAATCCGGGGGTGTTTGCGAAATCACCACCGCGTCCGTTAGCGATGTCATCATCCGCATCCAGTCCTACCCACATTGCCTTACCCTGAGTTGCCCATGCCTGCCTTCGGATAGCTTCTCTCAATGTTACCGGGGGCATGTTATAACGGAAATAGAGCTGCGGGATCACGGCATCGATGGTATTGCTGAGTCCGCGTCCATCCTGCATACATACAGCCAACCCATAGTCCTCTGCAGCACCGGCCCACCAGGCAAGCATAGGCTTGGGACTGGACTTAACACCGAACTCTTTGCAGGCTTTCTCAATAGCTTTCTTGTATAGTTCATATCTTTCGGTAGTCAGACTGGCCCTGAACCAAAGCCATGCACGGTATTGCTCTTCGATATCGTCATTACGGCTGATCGCCTGGGACAGGTCAGCGCCTTCCTTTACATCTCCCAGCTTATCGAAAGCAACGACACTGGCTGCGGATTCATGCTTATTGATAACATCTGTTGGGTTGATGTATGCCATTCCCAGCCGATTATCTTTGAGCCACTTGCGCCACCTGGCTTCACACCTGGGACAGACGCATGCGCTGCTGTAACTACCATTGCCGTAGGTCTCTTCGTCACTGAGTATGAAGGATATCCCCGATGCTGCAATCCGTGCGATCCTGGCCAACCATTTGTCGAATGCTGGACCTCTGTAGGAAGGGCATGGACCGCTGCGGGTGCCATTGGTGAAGAGTGCTTGAGCATCTTTATCGGGTTTGTCACCCCATATCTCCGACCCCCAACTTTCAGATGCGTTTATTGAAGTGGAGATACCTGCTTTGTGGGACTTAGTGACAATCTCCAGCACATCTGCATTTGCTTTGTCGGTGCTGTATATGGCGCCATGCCAGAGGTTCTGGTGGTTGAAACCGAGAGAGGCGTATTGTTTATAATAGTCAGGCCAGTTAGCTATCATATATGGCCACATCGCGGCTCCGGTCCAGATGCGTTTGGGCTGCTTTACGGGTTTTGCGTCAGCAACCTTAACGTCAAACTCAGTGGGAACCGATTCCCCACCCTCCCATGTCGCCCATGATTTAGCTTTAGCAGTTATACCTGGTTTGAGAGTTGTTGATAGGTACAACAAACCTCCCTTGAGATCCGGTGCGTAGAGATTGACTGGCGAGAGAGTTACAAGCGATCCGCCTGAAGGTGTTGGAGTCTCCTGAAACTGCATTCCAATGGCTGAGACACACTTTACCCCTGCAGGGAGCTCAATGAAGACTTTGCCGGTTGGAGCAGATTCTGCGGTCCAGTCGTGCTTATATTTGAGCATTATCCAGCTGCCGGTGATTTGTGGGGCGACCCAGGCCGTTCCCCAGCGCGGGATTATCTTGAGATTTGTCGTGTTTGCATATGCTGTGAGTGTGCTTACAGTAATCGTTGCGAGAATCAGGAAGATTATTATATTGCGCATCGGCTGGCCTCTTTGGTAAAGACTCTGGGTTGGTTCACATCCCCCCTACCCCCCTTCAAAGGGGGAATTGGGGTGTGCTTCTTCCGGGAAAATGGTTAGTGCATGCTGTTCAGTTTGCAGGTTCGGAATTTGGTTGTTAGTTTGGCGTCTTCACCCGAGCCTATATATTCATCGTATGCTATACCCAGAACTCCGGGTTCGAGTTCTATCAGGCGGCCGTAGCCGCTGGAGCATTTGGCCCATTCTCCGTGTGACTGGGTAAGCCAGTGTGGAGGAGACCAGGTCTGTCCCTGATCTGAACTGAAGATCAGGAAGAACCCCGGACGTCCGGACAGGCATACTGTCAGGCCGTTACTCATCTGGAGCAGGATGGGATTGACGCCGTAAGGTGCGATGTAGGCTGGGGGTGTCCAGGTTAATCCGCCGTCTGTTGAATGGCTGGCAGCGAGAGGAGTATAGCGTTCCATGTGTGTGCCTACGGGATTGCCTCCCGAGCGCATTACGCACAGCAGGTGACCGTCATTGAAATACAGCAGATCGGGTTCGCAGAAGCCCTCAGATTGCGCGGGCAAAGGGTACTGGCCGGATGAGGCTATAGTCGAAAGGTAGTGCCAGGTAGCTGCATCATCCTGAGAGTAGAGCATATATGTGCGGTATTGGAATGCCTGCGCTGCCTGGCCTGTCCAGAGTCTTGGTGAGTGATCATAGGAAAAGAATGAATAGGCAGCCTGCAGGAGGCAACCATGCTCTGCTTCGACCATCTTGCCCCAGTTGCCTATAAAATAAGCCGGAGGTTCATTAAGGTCATCACCGGTACCAGGAACCAGGTATGGGACATAGACAGCAGCTTTGCTATGATCGCTCTGCCCCTGAGATAATGCTTCCAGGGATGACGACTTTACGATGGACTGGGTTATAGGCTGCCCTGGTCGGCCCTGGTATACCGGTTTTTCAGGCCAGACACCTGTCCAGCCGATTATTGAGCCATCACTTCGCTGTCCCATGAACTGGACTGCTGCTTTGGTATAATCCTTAATATCATCTGCTAGATAAGATTGCCAGGTCTTGCCGTTGTCCTGTGAAATCTGATAGCAGGTATCCGGATCTTCTGGAGAGCACTTTTTCCATGTCTGTGCACCAGTCAGCAGGAGACCATCATCAAATTGAAGCAGGTTGTCCACATACCAGGCGTTCTCCGAAATAATGGATTCACCAAGCAGTTCAATTTCCAGGTTGCCGTTGTTCATCAAGACTGTGTCCATTGTTGTCTCCTTTATTATCCGGAGATTTTTAACCACGGAATACACGGAAATAATCAAAATCAGTATTAGCTGATTATATTTCTATGTGCCATGATCGTGTACTAGAGATTTAATAACATAGATCTACAGTGTGCTACAGCAGATGGTGTTTTCGTCCCAGATTCCCAGCTCTTTGAACATCAGTTTGGCCATTGCTTTGTGGCCGAAATCGTTGGGGTGGATTGGGTCGTCGGTCCACTGGAGGATTTTGAGGGAATTTTGCTCCCAGGATTTGGTCCAGTATTCGTAATGGTCTATTAGGATCAAGTTGCGCTGCTGGGTTATTGATCTTATGCGTTCATTTACATATGGCAGAGCAGGTTCGCGGCAGGGATCTCCTCCAGCCGGGATCGGGTTTGTGGTGTGGAGGATTACAATGGCCCCTGTTTTCTCCTGGATCTGATCGATTATGGAGTTGCAGTTGGCAGTGAACTTATCCAGATAATCACAGCCCTGCGTAGCATCGTTCATGCCAATCATTATCGAGACTACCTGGGGTTTGTACTGCAGGATGTTGCAATCGATATCATCCAGAATAGTCTGAGACTGCCATCCACTGACCCCGGTCTTGATAACTACATCCCTACCCCTGGCAAATTCATAACGGACCCGCTCTTCAAATATCTGGACATAATCACGCATACCATATGTATGCAGCGCTCCATGGGTTATACTGTCACCGGTAAATAGCCACTTTACGGGTTCTTCTGATTTCAAAAGGTTAGTTATTGCTTCCAACGATTTCTCCGGTTTTGCGCTTATTGCTGGATACAAATAAAAAAGTTCCAGTTGCACTAATATATAGCAACTGGGGGGATTATTACTAATTACAGGTTACAGTTCAGTTTTGTGAGAGTTTAAAGTCCATTCATACTTCGATACGCGCTTTGCGCTACTCAGCACGAACGGACTTTAGTTCAATTCACAGTAGACTGAACTCTTTCGATTACGGAAGTAGAGCCATAGGAATCATCCGCAGATTTCGCAGATTTTCGCAGATTTTGGCTGGAATATACACAAGAAGATAAAGCAGATTCTTCACTGCGTTCAGAATGACACCCCACTACCTGGTTGGAGATTCACCCTTAACCAATTCCGTCAGACCGCTGCCTGTTGCTGATATTTTGTAAATTCGGAATGGGTATTGCTCTTTGTAGGAGCGGTCACGGTATCCACAGAAGTAGATGCTCTTTCCATCTCTTGACCACACCGGATCGGTTGCAAGGAGATCGACCGGTGTTAATCTCTTGCGTACTTTGGTAGTTGTGTTGTAAGTGAATAGGGCTGTATTCGGTTCACCTTCGAATGCCTGCTCTGCGAACTTGGTACCAGGTACGGACTGAGTGAATGCCAGCAGATTTGCATCAGTCGGACACTGCACGAAACAATCGGTGCTGCTGACTGATGATTTCTTGCCGGTTATCTCTGAAATAGCTTTCTTTGAGAACAGTTTTCCGGAGAGGTCAACCTGGAAAAGCGTAAAGATATCGTGGAAGAGAATACTCTGTCCATCAAATGACCACTGCGGTGAGAAAACACCTTTGTTTCCGGACTGCTTTCCACCAATCAAAATATGCATATCTGAACCATCCGCGTTCACTACACACAATTGGTCCTGTCCATCACTCCAGCACGCAAATGCCAGTTCATTTGATCTGGGAGACCAGCACAAGCCCAGGGCATTGCCAGGGGATCGCAAAATCCTGCTCTTCTCGCCTGTGCTGATATCCAGGACAAATATATCCGTGGTGTCATTTTTTGCGTTTGCAGGTCTGCAGAATGCGACTCGCTTGCCGTCGGGGCTGACAGCCGGACTCGTTCCCTGGGCGAGTTTCAGCGGTTTCTTGCTGCCATTTGCCAAGTAATAAACAGACTCTCCTCTTGAGAATAATACACCTGCAGCGCCATCTATGGCTTTGCTATTAGAGCAGTTCACAATGGACGCAGTCATTACCCCAATCATTAATAAAACCAGCAAACTACCAATACGTTTTTTCATATGTGTTAACCTGACTTTCCTAGTCTTCCCCAAAGCTGAGTCCCTGACCGGGTTTATAGTTTACCGATATGCCATCGACTTTAGAAGGCACTTTGTACGTTCCTGTGTATAAAACCTTGCCGTCTCTTCCGGCACAGAAGACAATAGTGCTTCCTGGTTTGACCTGATAGTCCTCTATATGCAAGCCGAAAGGAGGTGTTTTATTACCTTGATTGAACCCTTCGCTCTTCATGAACATATGCAGTGGTTGGCTGTCTCCATTGTAGAATGTCACGGAGAGTTTTTCACTGGCAGATGATGTCACTGAAGACACCTTAGGCTTGGATGCTGGTTTGTTCACTGGTTTTTGAATTTGCTTCCTGCTTCCAGTAACTCCGACAGGCTTTTCTTTTGTAACCACTGGAGAAGTCCGAACAAAGGTGTCAGGGGGAACAAGATAACCTCCGGTAACTACGGTTATCATACCATTGCCACCAGTACCGGAGTTCTGTCCTATCTGTTTCCTTACTGTTTTAACTACATATGTACCTGCTTCCAGGTTCATCATAGGTTCATCTACGGCATTGCCCCATTGCTTCTGGTAGATATCGGTGTCCCCTTTATCAAATCTGGCGGTCCGTATCACCTTATTGTTATGAGATAAAGTATAGGTCACAACCTCTTCACCCTCATTCCAGCAATACCAAAGCATAATCTGGGTAACATTAACAGCCTTGTCCAACTTGAAAACAGCGGTGTCAGTAAACTGGCAGTTGCTGGTGTTCATTATCGAAACTACCTTTATGGGCTTGCCAAGATCAGTAACGGGTTGCTTGTCAGAGGATGTTTTATCATTTCCAGTTATATCTTGTGATTCGTTCGAATCTAAAGGTGCATTAATTGCATCCAAGGCATCACTTATATCATTACCTTCGTTCTGTTTATTAGTCACTGACTTCAAGGGGGTTACAGTTAGTCTCGATGAAGAGATCGTTTGACCGTTCGAGGCTTCAGCCAGTTCGACGACAGCGGTTATGGACTGCTCATCCTGCAATTTGAAAGATATTGTATTTCCACTCACACCGGCTTTTGGTTGCATCCAACGCCATCTTACCAGTTTAGCATCGACATCCTCGGAGGTAGCAGCGGAAACAGTAACAGTGTCACCGACTTTCGGTTTGGATGGTTGTATGGAGAGCGTCAGTTTAGGCACTGTTACTTCGACCATATAATCCGGAGAATAACCCACGATCTGATTGCCCACGCATAACTGCACTCCAATCTTAGCAGTGCCTATCACATTCATACAGATATTATTCTCCGGGTTACCACTAGCAGGCCTGCTGATCCTCACTGGTTTGTTTACGAACCAAACATAGACGGGATTTTTACCTACCAGCTTCAAACTGGCGATAGCTCTCAACTTTAACTGTTTCCCAAACACAACACTCTTCAGTAACCCGTCTATTCTCAATTTTGCTGGTAGAACTTTGATTGGCAATGTGGCTGAAGCTGTTTTTTTGTTTGCATCAGTTACAGTAGCTGTGACTTTCATGGCTCCAGGTGCAGTGGGAGTGTACATAGCTTTTGCTGCTGTTCCTTTAACACCAAGTCCCCATTTTATGACATAAGGAGCTTTCCCACCAGTTACAGTGGCACTTAAATTAGCCGTATCGAATACTGTGAGCTCTGGTTTGTCGGATTTCAATTTCAACACCAGATTGGAGTCGTAAACATCCACTGTGATACTTGCTGATCCTGTGTTATTATTACTGTCGGTGACGGTTACTGATATAGTATTCATACCGACTTTGGATGCCGTGAATGCCGCACTGCTGCCGTTAGGTTTAGTCACTCCGGTCCAAGTATATTTGTATGGGGCTTTTCCACCGATAGCTGTCGCAGAAACATCCACACTCTCCTTCAGTCCAAGTTCCTTGCGGAACGCCTGCAGCGTCACGTTCAATTTAACAGGCTCTTTTTTTTTGAGGTCGTCAGCAGATACAGTTACCTGGAATGCTGCTTTTGCTCTGCCGAGGAAAACACCGTCTTTGTCCATAGCCTCAACGGTTGCTTCTGCAGTACCGGTTTCGTGTCGGGTGATTGCAACTTCCTCTGAACTCTCACCGCTTGCGATGGTCGTTCCTTCGTTGACTGTCCACTCATAGTTAACTCCCGACGGTGCAGGACTGCCTTCTACAGTCGCCTTTACCCTGACAATTTCATCTGATGCATATGAACCCTTCGGGATGTCTACCAGACCTACACCCTCTTTCCAGACCTGCGGCCTTGGACCGGATGTACCGACTACCTGCGCTTTTACACTGTATGGAGAAGCCGAGAATGTGCCGCTGAACGTCCCTATTTCTTCACCAATAGTTGGGACTTTAGCCGTGCATGTGAGATCAAGTGGATTAGCGTTCTTCAGCTTAAAACCTATAACACCGGCATTTGGCTGATACTGCATACGATTGGAAGATTCCGGGGAACTCCATACATAGTTTATAAGACTGTCCTCAACTGCCGGCGTAGTCTTGACGGTAGCCTTAATCTCCTTGCCTATCTTTCCTTTGCCCTGGACTGGGTCGAATACAATATCGAAGTTGGGAGCGACTACATTTACTTCCACTTGCGGAGTCTCGCCTATTGTCTGGTATGCACCATCTTCCATAACCTGGATTATTGCCCAAACCTTGACATTGTTCATACGGTCGAACCTGGCTATTGTCTTTAAGTCCTGACTGGTCGACGGGGTGAATGTTATCGGTGGTTCGGATTCCCAGATAACCTGCAGGTTCGGAGTGTTCTCTACTGGTTTGTCGCTGCCAAAAGTGTATACATATGTTTTGACAGAAGATGCCACTATTCTTTCGCCATCATTGGGTTCGGCAACTTTGGCTTTCAGAGGAATACTGATTGTTTTCCCGGGCAATCCCTCCGGGAATGTGAACTTGTATGTTCCTGTCCTTTTGTCTGACAGGATTGGAGCACCGGTTCCAACTTCACTAAATTCGTTCTCCCCATATCCCTGATTCGTCCCTTTACTTGATTCATAATATGCATCTTTACCGATTTCAATGCCGCCATACATGTCGGAGGCAATATTGTCATCAGCCAGTTTGGCGTTGCGATCAAGTGTCCAGGGTATGCCAATACTCTCGCCGGGTTTAACTGCCTTGGGTGGAGCAGTCCAACTCACTGTAACTTTGCACGGTCTGGAAGAGTAGTCAACGCTCACTGAACTTTCTGCACGATTCACTGTGTAATAAGGATCAGTCTCACCCGTGTCTTCGGTCTTAACCTCCGTCAGCACCCATTGTTCTTTCCTTGCGGATGTTTTTATATCTCTAGATGCTCCCACCACTTTGTCGAGTCCATCAACCTTAACGCTGACTGGGGCCTTCTGCCCATAAATAATGGAGTCCGGCAAGCCTTGAAGTGCAGCCGTGATACCCAGAACGTTCAATGTAATACTTGCGGTTCCCTTCAACCCCTTTGCATCAGTGACTTCGACTGACAGCACATATGGGCCACTTTTGCGTGAGACAAAACTCACTTTTCCTTGATCAGCACTACCACCGCCATACTCCCCGGTCCACTGGTATTTGAGGGGTAGAGTTATGCCGCTCTCGTTGACCTTTGCCAACACATCAGCGATTTCTCCGGGCTTTAGTGTTGTCTTCGTTGCTTCCAGATTTACTGACAACACAGCCTTGCCAATGGTGAAATTGGCTTTTGCTGTCTCACCCACTTTTACAAACTTACCAGCCTTGCCCTGCAGGATATCTCCCCACACAGTAACTTCCGTGCCGGGTTTACCCGATGCAATAATAGAAGTCTTGTCGTTATTTGTTGTCTCGTTGGGAGTAAATGTGGTTTTTGGCGATGCATTCCATACTATTTTGAATGTGTCGACTCCCCATTTATTTGGACGCTGCGGTAGATCTTTCGATGCTACACCAGGATTCTTTTGCTGGTTGTCTTTCTGCCATTTCGCTTTCAAATATGGCAGTGTAGAATCATTTTCAATCGTTACTAAGCGTTCGCTACCCGAGCGGAAATTGGTCGCGCTAATATTGGCAGAACCACCCGCAACCACCTCAGATCTCACACCCTCCAGATCGGCAGTCACACCGGTAATGATAGAGGTGTCTTTCTTGATTTCGATCTTGTGTTCAGTCTGAGCGATGGTTTTCAGATTACCGCCTGTTTTCTTGACTGCTTCGACTGTAATCTTGTAGGTACCCGGATCATCCGCCGAGAACTGCGACTTTATCCCTTTACCAAGGCTCATCTTACGTGTAACATCGTTCCAGATGTATTCCATGCCGGTCTTGTCTGAGTCTTTTAATCCTTCAAGAACAGCTGTCAGTTGGATCGGCTGTCCGGGTGTAGTGGTCTTGTCACCATCTATGCGGATAGAAACTTGCCCTGAACCAACTGTAATGGTTTTGGTGTCATCCCCAACCCTTATAGCATCTTTATTAGGATTGGGTTTCCAGTATGCTTCAGCATGAATCGAGTATGAACCAGGCTGCTTTTCGGTAAAAGTTATTGTCTCTGTTTTGCCGTAGGATTTCTGGCCAGTGTCATCGGACCAACGGATTTCAAGAGCCTTTTTTATAATCGGATCTGTAGTAATGTTTGCTTTGAGTTTCAGCGGTTTGCCGGGCTCCACACTGTTTTCTCCATCTATTTTAAGGGTGACGTCCGGATCGGTGACCTCAACTTCAACTGTGCTCTCACCGATAACTACTTCTCTGCCATCTTCGATAATATAAGCCTGCGCTTTGACTACAAACTTGCCAGTCTCATATGAAACAAACGAGATAGACCGATCATCACCAAGTTTCTTCTTGCTGGTCTCGTTGCTCCAATGCAGTTTGACTTTTGGGGTTATATTGGAGTCAGAATTAACAATAGCCCGGAGCTTGAGAGGAACGGCTGCTTTGGTAGTCTTGTCACCATCAATCTTAACTTCCGCTCCGAAGTATCCATTAACACCTACCCATGCATAATCCTTGAGTCCAGGATCTTTCAAAGGCTCTTTACCGCGGAATGAGACTTTGAGGTCGTATTTATACAGGTCGGAATCGGTCGGGATCTCTAAAGTCACTTCACCCGTATCAGCACCGTCAAAACCATTAATATTGTCCTGATTGGCCTCTTTCACAAAGGCTCCGTTCATCCAGAGATTGATTGGAACTGTCCCCGACTGGACCTTGACTTTGTTGCCACCATTAGTATTGTCAGTAATCTCACACTCGTAATATACCTCAGTGGCTCTCACATTGCCAGGATAGATCTTGTCATTGTCATATTTATCACCCAAGGGTTGGTCTATGCTGACGTTCGGAAGGACTTTATGAAGTTCATCCAGATATTCTTTCTTTTTTGCAGGATCCTTGGAGTTCAAATACCCGGTTGCTGCCTCGCAGACCTTTATGGAATATTGAGTAGCAGATGTTTGAGCTTCATCCCACTGCTTCAGAAACCACTTGTGAAGCTTGTTGTCATAGAGTTTGATCTTGACAGTGAGTGTTTTGTTATTTATATGTGTATCTGTAACCTCGGCAAACTTCTGTATATCCTGGTATTGCTTTTCAGAAGGCATTTTGGGAAATACAAGCCATGTTGTATACGCAGAATGCACACCGGTGCCATCTTCTGCAGCATTCTTAAAAGAACCGGAAGCCCATTTGATCACTTCAGTAGCCCGAAAGAAACCTAGCAGGAAATCTGCCTGTGCAGTTGAATATTTATATGTTTCTTTATCAGGGAAGCAGGTTTTAAATGCGTTAAAGACTGCTATACGTCCAGTATCGGTTACATATCCAGGAATCTTTTCGGGATCGTAGCTGAGGATGTTCTTGTTAGCATACACGTATTTACTCTCAAGCATCTCCAAGGTTTTATGGCGTTTGTCATCTTTTGCGAACCATCCACCCCACTGATTGATCAACGCGTGTATATAATAGTCATTGATCCAGTGAGTCATCCAACCTATAGCATAAGCTCTTTGCTCTTTGTCGTCTCCAGCATTCATTAGCATAACTATGGGCAGATCACCGGTTTTCTCATAGTGAGATTCTGCTCCCATTTTCTTTAATGGGAAGGTATAGGACATTATGTTTGTGGTATCCGGACCGTTGGCACCTGCCATATATGCCTGTATATCATCAGAAACTATCTTCTCGATACAGGGGTTTTGTTTGCGTATGTTGTCTGCAGTGTATATATGCGATGGCACCTGACCAGCAAAGACGGCATGTCGGACTATTAACGCAAATATGATAAATAGCAATACTCGAAAAGATGTTCGCATAGTGATGCTCCTCAGATTAATAGCGCTGCTTGAAGTATTTGGAGGAGGAAAATGAGGTACACTGGTGATCACTGATACCCGAACCCGCCGATCCAACACAAATATTTAAGTAATTATGTGTCGACTCGGTTATTTTGTCAAGCTAATTATCGATTGTTCGCAGTAGCTGATATAATCCCCGGAGTATGCGTATTATCTATCCCTTTATCCCAGTAGTAGCGATTCCGCTCATAATGTGTTTCTGGCAGAAGAGGAAGAGGACGGCTACCGGGACCATTGCCATTACAGCGCCGGCCATTAGCAGGTTTCTGTTGTCTACATATGGGCTTCTGAAGTATTCAAGGGCAAGGGGGACTGTTCTGAAGGCTGGATTGTCGAGGTAAATTAGAGGGCCCATTACATCTGACCAACTGCCCATGAATGTGAAGAGTCCTACGAGAATCAGTGCGGCGGTGCAGTTTGGCAGGATGATGCTCCAGTAGGTGCGGAGAGGAGTGCATCCGTCTATTGCAGCGGACTCATCCAGCTCCCTGGGGATGGTCAGCATATACTGCCTGAGCAGGAATGTATTGAATGCCCCTCCCAGGAAAGCCGGAACTATGAATGGCAGGAATGTGTTGATCCAACCGAGGGATTTGTATATGAAGAACATCGGGATCATAGTGACCTGCGAAGGGATCATCATTGTAGCCAGCATAATGACAAACCATATCTCCCGGCCTTTGAACTGTATTCTGGAAAACCCGAATGCAACCAGGCTGCAGGAAATAAGCTGTCCCAACACTGCCATTATCGCCAGGAAGAAACTGTTCCGTAGGAAAACAATGAACCCAACGGACTGTTCCCCTATGCTAGCCTCCGGGCCTTTGAGAGCCATTAGATAGTTCTCCCAGTGCGGGCTCCAGTCTCTGATCTCGGTATGTTTCGCATTTCGCAGGATTGTAAAGCTCTCAGCAACCTTTGTCTTGTCCGGAATGACGAACAGGAGTTCATTGAATGATCCTGCATTTTGCCTCACATATTGTGCTGCAAGAGCAAACGGGCGCTTGCCGAACTTGTGAACAGGAATACGGTCGAATTTGACTGTCTTAACTGCCGGATTCACTGGACTTACTCCGGAATCCGGGTACCATTCTATCTGCTGTGTTGGAGTCTCTCCATTTAGCCTGAGATAGTAACCACCTGAAGTTTTGCTTTTGCTAAGTAGATTGGTTGAACTGGCGAGTCTGAGCCAGGTCATGCCTTCTATACGCACGGTCCTTCCGGCAGTGCGAATGCTAAAATCAAGTTTGCGTGCCTCAGCAGGATAGAACGAAGGCGGCGTAAGATCGAGTCCGGCATTGGATTTTACCGAGGAGATCAGTGTCCAATAGAACGGAAACAGGAAGATTATTGAGATCACACCGAGGACGGCATATATCCATATTGAGCCCAGTTTTTGTTTCATTTTGCCATCCTAATCCTGCTGTTTTATCTCACGCAAAGCCGCAAAGGCGCTAAGAAGGGAATTGTGATTAACCTGATTCAAGATTTCTAGAGTCACTTATATCACACTAATCCACATATACAAAACGCTTCGACAGTTTCATTTGGATCATTGTTGCAATGAAGATAACTCCAAATAACACAAGGGCAAGGCAGCAGGCTTTACCCATGTGAAGATTGTTGAAAGCCTCGGAATAGATCAACACCGAGTAAAACCGCAGCGCATCTCCGGGTCCACCGATCACTGTTGATCCACCTGAGAAGAACAGCGCCGGAGTAAAGATTTGGAACGCTCCAATTGTCCCCATTATCACCATAAACAAGATTACCGGAGACAACAATGGAACCGTTATGCTGAAGAACTTCCTGAAGTAGCTGGCACCATCTATTTCAGCTGCTTCATACAGTGAATCGGGGATCTGTTTCATTCCGGCGTAGTAGATGATCATGGCACCGCCTATCCAGAAGACACCCATCAGGATAATGGCGAAGAAGACATGGGCTTCGTCCATCCAGTTGATTGGAGCAATCCCGATATATCCAAGCAACCGGTTAAGCACACCATTTTCTTTGTTGTAGATGTTCAACCAAAGAACAGCAGCCTCTGCCCCTGTGAACAATGCAGGGAAATAGATAATAGCTTTGAAAATGCTGGACCCGCGTATCCTGGCTGTCAGTAGTGCAGCTGTCAGGAGCCCACCTATCAGGGAGACAGGGATCGCGATTACAGCATATAGAAATGTCCTCTGGAGTCCTACAAGGAAGAGTCGATCGTGTATCAGGCTGAGATAATTGCCAAGCCCCACCCACTTGGGAGCTGTGATCATATTCCATTCTGTAAACGACAGTAAAATCGACGCCAGGATTGGACCAAGACCGAAGCAGACCAGACCAATCAACCAGGGAGAGATGAATGCATAGCCTGTAACATTGCTCAAACGCTTGTTCAGAACTTCAACCTTGTTCTGTTTCCTGACCCATCCAACATAACCGATAAGCAATACCACAATAGCTATAAAAAAGATGATTGGGCCGATCACTCTGGTGGTGAAACCATAATGAGGCTGTATTGCCATCTTGAAGGCTTCTTTCTGTTCTTTATCGTAAGCCGGTATGGAATCGCGGATGGTCTTTTCTATAAATGTGCCCATAGATGCTTTAAATGCTGCATATTCAGCATTTGTAACGTCTGTCTTTTGGCCATTATCATACAGTTCCCGGTAGCGGGTATCATACTCCTGTTCAATGGTCTGTTCTATTCTGCTGCCCCACTTTATTGAAGGCTGGAGCAGAATGTCATTGTCTGTAACATAGTTTGGTTCTGAAATCGCAAGATCATTGATATAGGCCTCGCAGCCTTTGACACCGTATGCGTTGTGAATAACAGAATCTCTGGCTGTTTTCAGTGTCGGAATCCCCTTCAAGTGCCGTCCAACAACACACTCCGGCTCATATGAAGCCATATATCGGACAAGCTCCCAGGCTGCATCTTTATGCTTAGATGCAGAATATATTCCTACGCTGTTTACACCAATGGATTGATATGGATGGGGCCCCTGAGGCAAACGAGCGAGTCCAAAATGCAGGCCAGACTTCACCAGGTCCGCAATACCCCAGGAGCCAACCGTACACATCGCATATCTCTGGTTCAGGATCATATTATCAGCAGTAAGTCCGACATTAGCCGCCCATATTCCTGCTGGAGGCATCATAATACGTTCGGCATACTGTGTCTTGTAGACCTTAATACACCCTTTGATCATCGCCTCGTTGCCGAGGATGAAGCTTTTAGTGGGGTTGACCGGATGATCGAAGGTCTTGCCTCCATAAAGGCTGGTCATGAGCGATGCATTTATGTCTGTGGCTGCTATGCCATACTGGACAAAAGTGCCATCGGGCTGCCTCAGTGTGAGCTTTCTGCACAGTGATACGAACTTGTCATATGGCATGGAAGTGTTCGGACTCGGCCATTCGCTGCGGGGAATGCCTGCCTGCTCGAATTTGTCCTGATTGTAAACAAGTGTCCTCATCGGGATCTCTATCGGCATGCAGTAGAGCTTGTCTTTCCATGTGCAGTTCTCCACTGCCACACGGTAGTAGTCCGAGAGTTTTATTCCGCTCTTTTTTACATATTTGTCCAGAGGCAGAAGCGCACCTCGGGAAGCCCATGTGCCGAAATTTCCGCAGAATATGGAGATGACATCAGGAGCCAGTCCGGATGCGGTCTGAGTCTGGATCTTTTGCCAGTATTGTCCCCAGGGATATATGGCGATTTCTACAGATATGTTCGGGTGCTTTTCTACGAATTTTCGAGAGATGATTTTAGCGTTATTGAGCTCCAGAGCTCCTCCCCATGCGGCATAACGAATGGATTCAATTTGCCCCTGGTAACCTTTAGCCCTGATTATATCAGATGCATACGATGGAGTACCAACAGTCAGACATATGGCAATAAGCACGGTTGAGAGATATCTGGTCTTATACTGCATACTCATTCCTTATCATGAGAACACCGTTCATCCTTCGATACGCAGTGTAAATGCTTTTGGCGTTTACAGCATCAGGACGAACGGGGGTTTGTGAATACAAGGATTGTGAAACTGACTGGTGGGTATTTTTGTTTGTTCAGTATAATGCTGCCTTTGTTTGATTTACACTTAACAGAGCCAATTGGCAAGAGGCATTTAGTGCTTATGGAATCATTGTCGGGATCACCCTCGAAAGTGCCATCTGATTCTGTTCCTGGCTGCTTACCACGAAACTGAGCGACCCGGGTTTTGTCGAACAAATAGCTTGTAGCGCTCCATTTGCCTGGTTTTAGTCCCGAAATGCTGAGATCAGCTGTTTGGGGAATGGATGATTTGTTTATGACTATAACTCTAAGGTCTGAAGAGCTGCCGGTTGCGAAAGCTTCCAGCATCGGGGTTCCACTGCCTTTAGCCGATGTGGAGAGCATGTGTTTACCTGATATGAGCTGTCCCTGGTCTCTGAGAAGCTTGAATGCAAACCAGACCGGATATCTGTATGCTTTATCGTTTGGAGCCAGCTCCTGAATTCCGTAGTAGTTGCGGCCATTGAACTTGCATGCATCTGCAGTTGCACCTGCTGAAGTGATATTGCACAACACAGATGCCCACCAGACTCCTCCATAGTAGTTACAGTTCAAAAAGCAGTCGGTATCTGCACGATATTTGGGCCAGTCTTTATTGACGGGATTCTTCAGGTAATAGGAGGTTGGATTGACGTCTATTTCGGTGTAGATGATGCCTATTTTCTTCTTTGTTGGGTTCAGAGTGGTGTTGTTCAGCATTGAATTAAGGGTACGAGTCCAGTTTTTATATTCCGGAGTCTTTCCCATCAGGTAATCAAGCTGCTTTGCATCTGCCATGGTCAGGTAGTCATCACCTTCCATCAGCTTCCAGAACCCGTGATCGTTGCAGCCATACCAGTGCGCACTGACCATATCCAGAAGATCCGCACCGTATTTTTTTAGATATGGTTTTACGAATTCTTGTTCAACTGAATAACCAGGCCATGTGGCAGGACCGATGATCTTTGCCGATGGGTCAGCTTCCCGTATGCCTTTGCCTACCGCATGGTGGATCTCCACCAGGGGCATATCGGGGTTCATCTCATAGATAGTCTCCCAATATAAACCCTTTAAGTCACACGAAAGCAGGTGGGCTACAAGGTCGTGAGCAATCTGAGTTGCGGATTCGAGTTGGTTGCCATAACCAGTGGTTACTTTGGTGCCGTCAAGGTTATAGCGGGTCCAGCCATCTTTCTTGAAATCGTTTACTTCTCCATGAAACCACCTGGGTATCCACTGCTGAACACCTCCGTGATAGGAGAACGCAATAATGGGTGTCCAACCGTTGGATATGATTTTACGGATACGGTCGACAAAACCGATTTTCAAGTCAGCGGGGGTTGTATAGTCCCAGTGATAGTCGCCTGGTTTGTCACCACAGAGTTCGTTGAGATTTACATCTATCCGGCAGTATTTGATTTTCAGGTCATTAAATGCCTGAACCATACCTTTATTGGTTATGTCACCCCAACCGTTGTATCCGATGTTGTAAAGGTTTCCAACAGTTCCAATCTGCTTTGTTGCATCTATTTTGATATTATTGGCTGCAGTGACCAAATTGGTGTTAATAGTAAGCAGGAGTCCGATCAGAACAAATACTAAACGCATCACGCAGCTCCTTATTTAGAAAAAGCAGATCCTTCGTTCCTCAGGATGACAATGCTTGATGATGACAATGCCGGGCACATATCTTAATGTGCCTCACTTACTCTCCGACCATTCCTCCGGTGTCTATGTTGACATCGGCTCTGGATTCGAGGCGTTCCAGTTGGCCATCTCTTATCCAGGCTATGCGGTCGGAGATGTTTAACATCTTAACATCGTGGGTGGCGGTGATTATTGTAACGTTGTGGTCAGTCTGGAGTTTCTTTAGCAGGACTATGATCTCTTCCCCTGTCTTTGAATCAAGATTACCCGTGGGTTCGTCGGCGAGAATTACTGCAGGTGAGTTGGCCAGGGCTCTGGCTATGGCTACTCTCTGCATCTGGCCACCGGATAACTGAGCAGGGAGATGCTCTACCCTGTGTCCCAAGCCTACCTGGTCTAGAATTTCAGTGGCTTTTTTATCGGCCTCTGCTCTGGAAACTCCCTTGAGAATCATCGGCAGAGTGACATTTTCCAGGGCAGTCATAACCATAACAAGGTTATATGTCTGGAATATATAGCCTATCTGGTTGCAGCGGATCCAGGCCTGTTTTTCCTCCGGAAGCGTGAACAAGTCTTCACCCAGGAAGCTTATTGTCCCTGATGTTGGAAAATCCAAAGCACCTATCATGTTGAAGAACGTCGACTTGCCGGAGCCGGACGGACCCATAATTGAGAGGTACTCGCCCTCGTATATGTCCAGGGAGACACCCTTTAACGCCCAGACAATCTCTTCACCCAGTTTATACTTGCGGGTGACTTCTTCTGCTTTTATGATAACGTTTCTGTCGTTCACGTTTGTGTTCCTTGATCACATCCCCCCTACCCCCCTTCAAAGGGGGAATTGGGTGAGATGGTCTTCTAAAGGTATTAGTCTATACAATCACAGTGATTTGCTTATTTCTTTATCTGCAGTTTCTTCATCTATTGTTTCAGTATTTGTTGTTTCGTTGTCTACAGGAATTTTCAGGACTACAAAGTTCATTTGCATTAGCTTGCGGGTGATTAGCATTACTCCACCCTCCAACTGTTTACGTTTCTTTTTAAACTTTCTGGCCATTCGGTCGATTATAGTCCCCAGGGGTGTTTCACCATCTATCTGGCTGTAGTATTCAGTGCCGTATCTGTCCAGTTCCAGCTTTCTGCTGTAGTCCTGTCCGTAACGCTTGGCTATTCTGCCTATGCTGCCATCCGGGGTTGCATCCAATCTAAGATGGATATTGCCAAGGCTATCGGTTTTGACCTCAACCCTGTCCGGACGCACCGGTATGACCGCGAATGGGTCCTTTATAACCGGTACATCGGAGGGCTTTATCTTGGATTGCCTCACAGGAAGCCAACCTAGCCACCGGAAAAAATCCAGTATCAATGGATGTCCTCCACTTTAATATCAAGTTGGTCAGGTGTCGTTAGCTTGGTTATCAGACCATCCTCTATCCACACGATCCTGTCTGAACGCCTGAGCATTTTAAGGTCGTGGGTAGCGGTTACGATGGTAACTCCCAGTTCCTGCTTTAAGGTATCGAACAGACCGATGATCTCTTCACCTGTTTTCAGATCCAGGTTTGCTGTGGGTTCATCAGCAAGCAGGATTGCTGGTGAGTTGGCAAGGGCTCTTGCAACTGCAACTCTCTGCTGCTGGCCTCCGGACATTTCGGAGGGTTTGTGAAGGGCGCGGTCATCGAGTCCGACCAGTTTCAGAATCTCCATTGCCTTGTCCCTGGCATCTTCACTATTTACTCCAGCGAAGGCCATAGGCAGGGTGACATTCTCTATACAGCTCATAACCTGGATAAGGTTGAACGCCTGGAAGATGTATCCGACTTTCCGGCAGCGCAGCCAGGCAAGCTCATAAGGATCAAGCTGGGCAATGTCCACCTGGTCTATATAGACCTTGCCTGAGGTAGGTTTACCCAGACCTCCGATCATATTGAAGAACGTGGTCTTGCCGGAACCGGACGGACCCATGATGGAGATGTATTCGCCCCTGTGGATATCCAGAGTGGCACCCCGGAGGGCGTGGGTTTCCGTATCCCCACTGCGGAATGTCTTTTTGACATCAACCGCGCGGATGACATAGTCCCCGGAGTCCAAAGTGGATCCGTTATTAAAAAGGCTGTCTATTAGAGCCGTATTCGTGTTCATAATAAATCCTAGTCCATAGGGGAGACCCTCTGCGGTCTCCCGTAACGTTAATTCAGACAGGCGGGCGACCGCGGAGGGTCGCCCCTACGTTATATTTCACATTTCCTAAACCGGCGGGAGCACATAGAGAGACTGTCCCAGAAGTCCTCCCCGATCATTGTTAAGTTATTTTATGGGTGCGGATTAGGAAAACATTGTTACAACACTCAATAAATAGTAGTATATAGGTGCTGTTTATTGTATTTCC
>Ga0118677_10001862_pt2 | contig 32270 bp, 25 predicted proteins | sample AliMusrvi5mmetaG_FD_86154 | JGI IMG/M metagenome (GOLD analysis project Ga0118677, IMG submission 86154) | reverse complement strand
GAGATGATCCGCCTGGACCTGAGGCCGTTTGAGATCACCACGCTCAAGATCAAGCGCGGGAACAAGGGCGTCACGATCAAGCCGTGCGGGTTGATTGATGCCGCGTAGCGCGCTACGCGGCTTTTTGCTGTTGTAGCCAGGCCGCCATCTCGGGACGCAGATTGGGTGGCGGCACGGGCTTGGAATAGTTGATGCGGCGTTCATACACACCGCGCACATAAACAGCCCGGATGGCTGTGTACAGGTCAAGTTCGATATCTGCATCCGGCGCCAGCAGTGGAATGAGAAGCATCGGCAGTGTTTCACTCATCGCTACCGGCCAGATGTCAGAAGCGCGCGTGTCGCCTTCGGCGTAGCGATTGACCAGCAACATGTAATCGGTGTCGATGGGCGGCTCATTAACTTCCGGGCCGGGTCGCTCGCCGCCGCGCAACAGGTCGATCTCGACCAGGTGCACCTGCGAACTCGTTAACCCGGCGCGTTTCACACGATATTTGTCCAATCCGGGTTCTCGTTTATTCGTTGGCGACAGTATCTCAATGGACGTTACCAGTTCCGATGAGTGCGTGAGATAAATGCGCACGGCAAACTGCTTGATGTCGATGGCTGGGCGGTATACGCGGCGTATTGGCGCTGTTCGTGGTTGACTATCTGTGGCCGCATAGACCTCCGCAACCTCCGCCACATCCCTGCCTTTATCGAAGATGCCGACATCCGGGTAGGTGGTGTGGGCAGTCGATATCGAGAGTTCCTCTGAAGCAGTCCAGAGACTCACTCCTGCGTAATAATTTTCACTCAGGTGCGCGTTGAGCTGGCCCTGACATTCCACCGCAAGGTTCTGGTGGAAGTCAGGCCAAAGCTCACGCTTCTCAATGTACGGGTCCATGCCTGGGAAACGATATGCCATGACACCTCACAGATGCGCGAGACAACGTCCGCGCGCTACTTGACCAGGCGGACGAAGCGGCGCTTGCCGACTTGCAACACAATTCCGCCGTCAGGCGGGTTTATCACTTCAACCGGGTCGCTGACTTTGCGGCCATCCAGTGAGACGCCATCGGCAGCGATTAACCGGCGCGCTTCGTTCTTCGACGGTGCGAGTTTAGCGGCAACGATCACTTCGACAATTGTCGGCGTCCCGTTGACTACGTATGACTCAATGTCCGTTGGAACTTCGCGTTGCTGGAACACGGTGCGGAAGTGCTCCTCCGCGCGTTGTGCGGCAGCGTCGTCGTGGAAGATCGACACGATCTCGCGCGCCAGCTCCATCTTGACATTGCGCGGGTGCGCAGTGCCAGCCTTCAGCCCGGCTTCAACCTGTGCGATCTGGCTGGGCGTGTAGCGCGTGGCCAGCTTGAAATAGAGCGGCATGACAAAATCGGGAATGCTCATCACCTTGCCGTACATGTCCTCGGGCGTGCTCAGGATCGGGATGTGATTCCCGAGTGACTTCGACATTTTCACCACACCGTCTGTGCCGGGCAGAAGCTGGACGAAGATGCCGACCTGCGGTTTTTGCCCGCGCGCTTCCTGCAGCTTGCGCCCGGCTGTGAGGATGTTGAAGAGCTGATCGGTGCCGCCGACCTGAACATCGGTCTGAAGCGCTACCGCGTCGTAACCCTGCATCAGACTGTAAAACGTCTCGTGCAGATGGATCGCGTCGCCCTTTTGCAGGCGCAGCGCAAAGTTCTCGCGCGTCATGAACTGCTGCACCGTAAAGTTCTGCGCCAGTTGGATGACTTCGAGAAAACTGAGTTCGGACAACCACTCGGCGTTGTAACGCACCTGGGTCTTCGCGCGGTCGAGAATCTTAAACGCCTGATCGGCATAGGTCTGCGCGTTGTTCGCCACCTGCTCGGAAGTGAGCACAGGCCGCAGCTTGTCCTGATCCGACGGGTCGCCCAGCAGACTGGTGTAGTTGCCGATCAAGAAAATCACCTGATGGCCCAGTTCCTGGAACTGGCGCAGTTTACGCATGGTGATGGTATGCCCGATGTGCAAATCGCTGGTGCGCGGATCGTAGCCGCAGTACACGCGCAGGGGGCGTCCTTCGGCCAGCCGGGCGCGCAACTCGGCGGCCATGTTGCGGGCGGTTTGTTCGTCGCCGTATTCAGTGCCTTGCATCAACAGGGCAACTTGCTCGTCTAATGTCAGGGATGTTGCGTTCATGGAATAGATTATAGAATTAAAGGCGTTGAAGTCTAACTTTGCATTTAACCTGAATGGAGTGACCACCAAGATGAGTGCTATTCCTGAAGACAATGTCCGCGCGCATTCACGCCCGAGCGATCTGCGCATCACCGACATCCGCGCCGTGACCACGCGCATCCCGATTGGGCGCTGCCCGTTGATTCGCATCGACACGAACCAGGGCATCTATGGCCTGGGCGAAGTGCGCGACGGCGCGAGTAAGACCTACGCGCTGATGCTCAAGTCGCGCCTGATCGGCGAGAACCCGTGCAACGTCGATAAGATCTTCCGCAAGATCAAGCAGTTTGGCGGGCATGCGCGCCAGGGCGGCGGTGTGTGCGCAGTCGAGATGGCGTTGATGGACCTGGCCGGCAAGGCTTACGGCGTCCCAGCCTATCAACTTGCTGGCGGCAAGTTCCGCGACCGCATTCGCCTGTATTGCGACACGCCCAATGAGCCGACTGGCGAGGCGATGGGTGCAATGCTCAAGGGGCGCATGGAGCGCGGCTTCACAATGCTCAAGATGGATGTTGGCATCGAACCGTTGCTCGACATCCCCGGCGCTCTGTCATCACCCGCGGGCATGCTGGACACGCGCAGCGTCATGCATCCGTTCACGCACATCCGCCTGACCGAGATCGGCATCGACTGGCTGTCCGATTACGTCGCCGCCGTGCGTGACGTTGTTGGCTATGATATCCCAATCGCGGCGGATCACTTCGGCCACATTGGCGTGGAGGACTGCATTCGCCTGGGCGACGCGATGGAGCCGTTCAACCTGGCATGGTTGGAGGACATGGTGCCCTGGCAGTTAACCGAACAGTGGGTGTTGATGCGCAAGGCGCTGCGCACGCCTGTATGCACCGGCGAGGATATCTACCTCAAGGAGGACTTCCTGAAGCTTTTCCAGGCCGGCGCAATATCCGTGTGCCACCCCGACATTGCCACATCGGGCGGCATCCTCGAGACGAAGAAGATCGGCGACCTGGCGCAGGAGTACGGCGTCAGCATGGCGTTGCACATGGCCGGCACCCCCGTGTCGACGATGGCCGCAGTGCATTGCGCAGCGGCGACTGAGAACTTCATCGCGCTCGAACATCACTTCGCGGACACGCCGTACTGGGATAACCTGATTACTGGCATCCCGAAGCCGCTAATCCAGAACGGTTACATCGCGGTGCCGGAGACGCCCGGGTTGGGGATCGAACTCAACGAGGAGGAGATCAAGCAGCACCTGCATCCCGACGACACCGGCTACTTCGAGCCGACGACGGAGTGGGACAACGAGAAGTCGTGGGACCGCTTGTGGTCGTAGGATAAGCAATCCCCCTGCGAAGGTTGTCTAAAGAATACGCCATGCGCAAGACAACCTTTCGCAGGGAGATAGGTAGTATTATGCTGCCAGCAACCCCAGCGACTTCACGTGCGCTTCGATCTTGCTGGTGCTGGGCTCGGTCAGAATCGATCCATCGGCAAAGACGATGGTCGGGATGCTGCGGTTGCCCCGGTTGACCGATTTCACGTAAGCCTCGGCTTCCTTGTCCTTGTCCACATCGATCCACTCGTAGGCGACCTTGTGCGTGTCGAACCACGAGCGCGCGCGGCGCGTATCCCCGCACCACATCGCTCCGTACATTTTCACAGTGGGTTGTTGTGTTTCTGACATGTTTCTCTCCAGGTCCCAGTTCTACTTTAGTTCTTTCTTGACAGCCGCGTAGAGCGTCTCCGCATGCAGATCGCGCAACGACAAGCACGCGCAGTCCAGATTCTCGGCCAGCTTGCGCGCCAGCCCTTGATCAAATGCGGCGTGTTCCATGTTAATCACGACCGAGCGGATGCTTTCGTCGCGGATCAAGTTAGCCATGCGGTACGCTTCCACCTGCGGCGGCAGGTTGCCCATGCTTACGTTGCCGGCGCCATCGGTGAGAATAATAAGCAACGGCATGACATCGGGGTGCAGGCGCAGTTCGCGCGTCACTACCTGGTAAGCCAGAGTCAGGCCAGCCGCCAGCGGCGTTTTCCCGCCGACGGGGATATCGCCTAATGCTTTTTGCGCCAGATCGACCGACGATGTGGGCGGCAGGATCAGTGTGGCCGCGTTCTTCTGAAACACAATCAGCCCGACGCGGTCGCGGCGCTGGTAGGCGTCCGTGAGCAGCGACATGATCGCGCCCTTCGTCGCCGCCATGCGTTCTGCCACAGCCATGCTCCACGAGGCGTCGACGACGAACACCACCAGGTTGGAGGTGCGGCGCACGCGTATCTTGCGTTGATAGTCCGACCGGCGCACCAGAAACTTCGGGCTTAGCGCTTCGGGTTTGGCGTTGGGTGACGCCTTGGCCGCGGCATCGGCCAATATCCGGCGGCGCGCGCGTTGATGCACCGCCGCTGCGCGCAGGGTGGCGTCAAAGGCCAGATCGTTGACGCGCCCTTCACCCATCGGGCGCGCGCGAATGTAGCGGCCGCGCTTGCGGTCGGTGCGCGACGTGCTGCGCCGTCCCGCCTTGTTGCGCGTAATCTTGTCCAGCGGCGTGTTGAGTTTACGCACACGGAACTGATCGCCAATCGCGACTTTCTGCCCGCCTTTTGTGTCCGGAGCAGTTTGCGGCGCCGAGGGCGTCGTTTGAATCATTGGCTCCGCGGGGCCCTGCGAAGCATCTGGATTGTCGTTTAGCCCCTCTTCACTTTTTTTGCGCTATTCTCCGGCGTCTTGGTTTGCTGACTCTGCGCGTCTGGCTGTTGCTGCGTGCCAGTCATCTGGTCTTCAATCTGTTGCAGCTTCTCACCAAGCACGGCCATGGCCTGTTCGGTGTCCTGGAACGGGTGACGCTTCAGGCGGTGCGGCAGTGCCAGTTCGGCGGCCATCAGGATGTCTTGCTCGTTGATGGATTCGCGCCCCTGCAACGCCGCGTGCGCGCGCGCTGTCTTCAGGATGACGATGTCGGCGCGGTGGCCGTCGACGCCCAGGCTCGCAACCAGGTTGGCGATGGTTGCCAGGTTGTGCTGAGTGTGCTTGACCAGAGGCAGGCGCGCCCGCGCGGCGACGATCTCGTTGCGGAGTTGCTCCTCTTTGGGTTGCCACTCGGCGACGAATCCGGCCGGGTCGCCTTCGAAGGCTAAGTTCCGTTCGAGGATCGCCATGCGCGCAATGGGATCACGAATGCCCAGGATGTCCACGGCAAGCGCGAATCGATCAAGCAGTTGCGGGCGCAGGTCGCCCTCTTCGGGGTTCATCGAGCCAATCAATACGAAGCGCGCCAGGTGCGAGAAGCTGACGCCCTCGCGTTCAACCACGTTGACACCCATCGCAGCTACGTCGAGCAGCAGATCGACGACATGATCATCGAGCAGGTTGACTTCGTCCACATACAGCACGCCGCGGTTGGCTGCCGCCAGGATGCCGGGTTCAAAACGGCGCTCGCCGCGCTGGATGGCCTTCTCGATATCGAGTGTGCCGACGACGCGGTCTTCGGTGGCGCTGACGGGCAGGTTGACGAACGGCGTCTTCTTGCGAATGACGCGCGGCCGGTCGCCCGCCTGAACGCGCGCGCGCAGTTCATCGGTGAGCGTAGTGCTGTTGGTCGGATCGCACTGGAAGGGGTCGCCCTCAAAGACATCGATCTCGGGAAGCAGTGCGGCGAGCGCTCGCGCCGCGGTGCTTTTGGCCGTGCCGCGTTCGCCGCGGATGAGCACGCCGCCGATCTGCGGATAGATTGCGTTTAACACCAGGGCGCGGCGCATGCGCTCCTGGCCCACTAATGCGGTAAATGGGAAGATGATTGCCATTAGGCCTATCCTACCATTTACTTGAAGAATTGAACTATCCTTCGCGCATGACACTGCGGAAGTACGCGATGGTCTTCCTTAAACCCTCTTCGAGCGACACTTTCGGCTCCCATCCCAGGATGTTGCGGGCGCGTGTGATATCGGGCTTGCGCCGCTGTGGATCGTCGGAGACGCGTTCTGCTTTGGGCTGGAAGAAGATGATCTCGCTCTTGCACTCCGGCTGGCCGGCGGCGCGAACGGCCTGTGCAAACTCGAACACGGTCATCTCATTCGGGTTGCCCACGTTCACGGGCATGTGCTCGTCCGACCACAACAGCCGCAACATGCCGTCGACCAGGTCGGTCACGTAGCAGAAGGCGCGCGTGGCGGCGCCGTCGCCGTACACGGTGATCGGCTCGTTGCGCACGGCCTGCGCGACGAAGTTGGGAACGACGCGCCCATCGTTCAACGCCATGCGCGGGCCATAGGTATTGAAAATGCGGATGATGCGCGTCCGCACCCCATGTGTGCGCCAGTAGGCCATCGTCAGGGCTTCGGCATAGCGCTTGGCCTCATCGTATACCGAGCGCACGCCAATGCAATTGACATTGCCCCAGTAGGTTTCAGTCTGCGGGTGCTCCAGCGGGTCGCCGTAAACCTCGCTGGTGCTGGCCTGCAGAAAGCGCGCGCGTTTCTTGCGGGCTACTTCGAGCGCATTGTATGTGCCGTGCGAACCGACTTTCATCGTCGCAATCGGGTTATCCAGGTACCCGACCGGGCTGGCCGGCGACGCAAGGTTCATCACCGCATCGAGCGTCCCTTCGACCTCGCACCACTCGCTGATGTCAGCCTTGATGAACGTGAAATGGCTGTTGCCTTGCAGGTGTGCGATGTTGGCGGGCGACCCGGTGATGAAGTTGTCCATCACCACCACGTCGTGCCCTTCGCCAATCAGCCGCTCACTTACATGCGATCCGATGAATCCAGCGCCGCCAGTGATGAGAATGCGCACGGTGTTACCTCTTTATTCGTTCGTTGGTTTAGCTTCCTTTGATCCGATTTTTACAAGTTGCACCTGGGCCTGATAACCCTTTACGGCGTCGTCGCCGAGGGATACCTTGCCCTGGCCGTAGTAGCCAGTGCTGCCAGTCTTAAAGTCTTTTGCGATCAACAGCATCATGCCGACCTCTTGTCCGTCGATCAGGAATTTCACTGTAATTGTGGGTTTTACTTCTGCCATAGTGACTTCATCATACCAAAGGAAAGGTCAGATGTCAGACTTCTTTGATAAGTCTGACATCTGTTGCGACGCCACGACCCGAAAACCGAGGTAGTCAAAGCGGAAGTGCGGCAGACTCCAGCTGCGATAAGCACAGCGCAAGACTCTGCGCGGGCTGTTAAACGCGCCTCCGCGCAAGACGCGCGCATCCCGGCTTGTTGGATCCTCGCGCCCATCCCGCGCATTGTATGGGTACAACCGGTGCAGGCTGCCGGTCCATTCCCACACATTGCCGGCCATATCCGACACGCCATGCGGGCTGTCCCAGGCCGGGCTGTACTTGCCCACCGGCGTCGGCATGCCAACGTTCATATTGAAGTTCACCCTGCTGGGGTCTGGCTCGGCGCTCCCTCCCGGAGTGAAGGTTCCACCCCAGGGAAACAAGCGTCCCTGGACGCCGCGCGCGGCTTTCTCCCATTGCGCTTCGCTGGGCAGCGCAATCACGCGCCCGCCTGAGGCCTGGCTGGCCCACTGGCAGAACGCGACGGCGTCATCCCAACTCACTAACACCACCGGATAATTGTCTTTGCCGTTTATATCGCTGCCTGGGCCTTTGGGGTGTCGCCAGTCCGCGCCCGCGGCATCGCGCCAGCCGGACGCAGTGTAGATGTAACCGTTGCCTTCCTTTTCCGCCGCCGTCTGATAACCCGTTGCCGCTGTAAACGCCGCAAATTGCGCGTTTGTAACGTTGTACTTCCCTATCAGGAACACGTCGACAAACAGCGTATGCTGTGGACTTTCCTCCACGAAGGCATCTGCATCCTGCGATCCGCTGCCCATCTTGAACTCGCCGCCTGGCACGCGCATCATGTCCAGGAATAGTCCTGGGCCGAGCATGATTGCCTCGGGCTGCGGCGCTGACCGGGCTTCCGATATGGCCTCGATCGACATGGCGTGTTCGGGCGTCTGGCTGAGAAGTTCAGGATCGGGGATTACGATCGTCGGCGAATACTGCAAACCTTGCGCCTGCGCGGGCACGGCGCCTTTCAGCGCTGCGCGCATGGACGCCGCATCCTGGTAGCGCTGCTTGCGATCCAGGCTGAGCGCCTTCATGATCACGCGCTCGGTGTTTTCAGAAGCGTCACCGCGATACATCCTGATCGACTGCTGCGACTCGCCAGAGCTCTGATCGGTGGCGCTGACCGGTAAACGCCCGGTCAATAGCTGGTAGAGCGTCGCGGCAAGCGAGAATAAATCGCTGCGTTGATCGGTGCCGCCGGTATATTGCTCGGGCGGCGCGTAATGGGGAGTCAGGCCGCGTATGCTCGGCCCATCCTTGCCGCCCCTGCCGCTATCCACCTTGACGAGTCCGAAATCCACGAGCACGGCGCGCCCATCGGGTTGCAGGATAATATTGGCGGGTTTGATGTCGCGGTGCAGCACGCCCTTCGAATGGATGTAGTCCAGCACGCCGAGTAATTGGTCGCCAATATCCAGCACGACCGATTCGCGCATTCCATTGGGTCCGATTAGTTTATCCAACCCCATGCCATCGATCATGTCCATGACAAGGTAGTAGTTCCCATTCTCGATAAAGTAATGGGTCACGCGCGGCAGGTTGGGATGGCGCAGATCGGCCAGTGTTTTGGCCTCACGCTTGAATTGCTCAGCAAACGTCTCGGCGAAGGCGGGATCGCTCAACGGCAACATTTCCTTCACCACGCACGGGATATCCAATGAGAGTTCGCGCGCCAGGAACACGGCGCCCATGCCGCCCTGCCCCAACGCCTTGATGATCCGATAACGCCCCTGAAGAACTTGATTTTCTTGCAGCATTTGTATGTTCCAGATTATTTCAAAATAGCGCGCGTTGACTGTGGATCACGCCATGCAAGTCCGGCTTGCTCGGCGCGCCAGATGCCTGCAATAGCCGTATGGCATGCCGGGCACTGCCCAGTCTGCGTAATCCGATTTGCCCTGACGCGAAATCCAACCCGCTCGATCACTGTCGCGCCGCAGCCGGGGCACACAGTGTTTTCGTACGCGGCTGCGCGCCCTGGCAGGTTGCCGGCATAGACGTAGCGCAGGCCTTCGGCGTATCCGATCTCGGCGGCGCGGATAAGCGCGCGCGCGCTCGTGTCGGCCGGGTCGCGCATCCGATAATCCTGATGGAATGCCGTCACGTGCCACGGCACATCGGGCGATAGGGACTTGATGAACTGGGCCGCATCGCGCAATTCGTCGTCCGAGTCGTTAAACCCCGGCACAACCAGCGTCACGATTTCCAGCCAGAAGCCAAGGTCGTGCGCCATGCGAGCGCTGTCGAGCACACGTCCCAGCACAGCGCCGAGCGATCGGTAATTCGCGTCGCGCATAGACTTCAGGTCTATCTTGTAGGCATCTGTATAGGGCCGGATGTATTCAAGCACTTCGCGCGTCGCGTTGCCATTTGACACAAACATGCGCGCCAACCCGGCAGATTTGGCCTGCTTGAAAATATCCATGGCCCATTCGGTCGTAATCAGCGGCTCGTTATACGAACTGGCAATCCCGCGCGCGCCATATCGCCTGGCCAATGCCACAATCTGTTGCGGCGCGACCCGCTGAGGTTCGCTGCCCGCCTCGACATCACGCAAGGCCTGCGAGATGCTCCAATTCTGGCAGTAGGCGCAGTGCATGTCGCACCCGAGCATGCCGAAAGTGAGCACATCACTCCCCGGCAGGACATGGTTAAACGGCTTCTTCTCGATCGGGTCGTTGTGCAAGGAACTGACATAGCCCCAGGGCGCCATCAACTTGCCGCCCTGGTTGTAGCGCACCTGGCAGATGCCGCGCGCGCCGGGCTTGATCCGACACTCGTGACCGCACGCGAAACATCGCGCGGCGTCATCAGCAAGGGGTTCATACAATACGGCTTCCCTTACCAGCGGATCGATGATGGTGGACAGCGCGCTATCACCGGCAAGCGGCTTACGGATCATGGCATGCTGACCGCGTTGCGCGGGGCCAGCCTCCCTAGTTGAATAGACACATTGGCGCCAGGCAGAAACGTGCCGATGGCATCGCTGCCGATGTCAAACAATGTGTCATTAGTGAGCACCTTCGCGGAGCGCGTCCTCGTCTCGTTGCCCGCAGGCTTGTTTCCGCCGGTCACGGCGTCGAAGATCAGCGTCTGCCGTTTCTGTTTGGCAGCCCATGAATACTCCACCGCATAGATGGCGTGAAAGCACAAGATGATCGACTCGATGTCGATGGCTTCTTTGATCACTTTGTCTGCCTGATAGGTCTTCATCAACATCGGTATCACGTGCCGCACGACGAACGAGCTGCGCACATCAGGAGCGATGACGTCTGCGCCCCCACGCTGCAAAGTGGCAAGGTCCGGCATCATCAGTTGGACGGCAGTCAGGTAGCGCTTGAAATCGGCAACCTCGCCGCTCTTCCCATCAAGCGTCAGATCGCGGTGGAGCGTCTCATCGCAGTGTTCAACCGTGTCGATGTCAATGCCGCGCGTCCGGTTGATGGTGACGGGATACTCCCTGTCTTGCAGGACAACGGACTGAACTTCCATTGCCGGCACGTCGACATGGTATACGCGCTTGCGTTCGTATATATAGTGGGCTGTGGCTGACACGGCCCAGAACGACTCATACTGCTTCTGAATCGTTACAATTTCGATGTCCTCTGGCTTCGGTCGCTGCAGCAGCTTGGCGACTTGACCGAATGCATCGATCCGCTTGCCCACAGCCATGCCCTGGATTTGTTCGGCCGAGTAGGGCGACTGCAATTCGACGATCTGCGTTTCACCCAGGTTGACTTCCATAAATAAAACGGCTCCTCATTCGAAACCGGCGTTTGCGCGTCTCACCGGTAATGCTGGTTCTGACGCTAAATGACTGTTGGCGGGTGATACTCGCCAAATACACAACGGAACACATTACCGATCTCGCCGACGGTCATCCCGGCCTCGACGCACGTGATGAGGCACGGCATGACGTTCTCTGTGCCGCGCGCGGCAGCTTCGAGACGGCTGCATAACTCGCTGACCTTCTGTCCATCGCGCTTCGCCCGCCACGCGGCCAGGCGCTCGCGCTGGCGCTGTTCCACAGCCTGGTTTACGGTGAACCGGGTCATTTTTCGATTGGCTTCGCCTGCACTCTCGGACTTGAACTCGTTCAAGCCGACGATGACGCGGTCTTTCGATTCGATCTCGCGTTGATACCGGTAGGATGCGTCGGATATTTGTGACTGCATCCAGCCGCTCTCGATGCTGCGCACTGCGCCACCCATCCGGTCGATCTCGTCGATCAACGTTTTGGCGCGCTGCTCGATCTGGTCGGTCAGGGATTCCACAACGTATGAGCCGGCCAGCGGGTCGACGGTCCCAGCCACACCGCTCTCATGAGCGATGATTTGCTGGGTGCGCAATGCTGTGCGCACCGACTCTTCGGTCGGCAGCCACAATGCCTCGTCCATGCTGTTGGTGTGCAGGCTTTGCGCGCCGCCCAGCACGGCCGCGAGCGCCTGAATGGTCACCCGCGCGACGTTGTTCATCGGCTGTTGTGCCGTGAGCGTGCTCCCTCCGGTCTGCGCGTGGAACCGCAGCATGCAACTGCGCATGTCCTTCGCGCCGAAGCGTTCGCGCATCAATTTCGCCCATAACCGGCGTGCCGCGCGAAACTTGGCAATTTCTTCGAGGAAATCGTTGTGTGCGTTGAAGAAGAACGCCAGTTGTCCGGCGAACTCGTCCACGTCCAACCCGGCGCTCAGCGCCGCCTCGACGTAGGCAATCGCGTTAGCGAGCGTGAACGCCACTTCCTGCACGGCGGTGCTGCCAGCCTCGCGGATGTGATAGCCGCTGATGCTGATCGTGTTCCAGTGCGGCACGTGTTCTGTGCAATACGCGAAAATATCGGTGACGAGCCGCATCGACTGGCGGGGCGGGAAGACATACAATCCGCGCGCCGCATATTCCTTCAGGATGTCATTCTGGACTGTGCCGCGCAGTTTTCCCTCGGCCACGCCCTGCTCTTTGGCGACCGCAATATATAACGCCAGCAGAATCGCCGCGGGAGCATTGATCGTCATGGAGGTGCTGATCTTGTCGAGCGGGATCTGGTCGAACAGCTCGCGCGCATCGTCAAGCGTGGAGATGCTGACGCCCACCTTGCCCACCTCGCCGGCTGCGAGCGGATCGTCGGCGTCCATGGCCAGTTGAGTAGGCAAATCGAAAGCGACCGAGATGCCCGTCTGGCCCTGTTGCAACAAGTACCGATAGCGCTGGTTCGATTCCTGCGCGCTGGCATAACCCGCGTACTGGCGCATCGTCCAGAGCCGCGACCTGTACATGGTGGGGTGCACGCCGCGCGTGAACGGATACTCTCCTGGGTACTCGTTGGCGTCTTGGTCGCCATAAATGATCTCGAACGGGATACCGGAGGGGGTCTCGAACGCGGTGCGCCGTTCGGGCGCGCGTTTCAGTGATGGTTTGAGAGTTTCATTCTCCCATTCAAGTCGTGTTCTCATTGCTGCATTAATCATACCCTTATCTTTTAAAGAGAAAAGAAAAGCTCGACGCCCCTTGTGTGAGGCGCCGAGCTATGCTGTCGCGTAATAATAGTCGCTGGATTCTAGTGCAGGCCGCCGTAGCCTCCGTAGTACACCACGGGGTAGTCACCGGACTGATATACAAATACGTCTGTCAGCGCCTTGTACTTGCCGTTACCCAGGTCCTGCATCAGCCACGCGCGCGGATTCTGAGTCTGCAGCATTTCGGGGCGTCCGGGATCCGGCAACACCGACTGGGTGGTTGGATATTCCGCCACTGGAAAATCACGCGAGAAACTGAATGATCCGAACGTGAAAACTCTGGTCTTTGTGTAGCGCACGACGTCCGCCGTTATGAGACCGGCGCTGTCGATATGGATGCTCACCATGCCGTCCTTCCAGCGGAAGTACATCGGCGCGAGCCCCACAACGGTTCCAGCGGGATGATAGATATACTGACCCTGCCATGCGGGGCCGTCCTGGTTCGCAGCCTTGTAAATGGTGACGCAATCGCCATCATGCAACAAGCCTACTTCGGGCACTTTGTCCACGCGGGTGTATAGCGCCTCAGCAGTAATCGTGACACACGTCCCAGGCGCCTTGGCGACCGTAGAGGTTGCGCCGCATGCGCCCCACACGCCGACGCCGCTGGCGCGAGCCTGCGCCTCCAGATCGTTGAGCGTGCCCTGATGCTTCAGGTTGGGCGCGACGATAGTAGCCTTGGCGTCGCCATTCTTGATCATCTCCTCATTTGCCATAGTGGCGTTCAACAAGTAGACATAGCGGTACAGGACGCTGCCATCCGGCGAGGCTTCAAGCGCGTCTTTCTCCATTCGCACCGTCTTGCCCAGCATGAGCGCGGCGTTATCGTTCGTGGCCTGCCACGCCATGCATTCGCTGCCGGTTGGGGCAGTGATGCCAATGTATCGGACGGTCACCGTTGACCCGCCTGATAGCGCCACCTGAATGGTCTGTCCATCGATGACATTCGTCACCTGCCCGGCTTCGGGGGTGTAAGCCAGAATGTCGGAGGGCCGGCGACCGGCTGCCTGCGCGGGGAAGGCAGGCGTCAATGCCAGAATTGCGCTGCCGACGAGCGCTGCGATTGAGAGTGTCTTATGGTTCATAGCGTGAATTTCACCTTTTATATCCTGTAAGTCTATGCCCGTATCCATGTCTGCGCCAGTGACTGCCGCCATGTCGGATGGTGACTAGAGTCATTGTGGGCGCGAGAAGATATCTGACTTCTTGGAGAAGTCAGATATCTTCAGTGGATATCAGCCGCGCACTGCGCCAGCGGTGAGGCCGCGAATGTAATAGCGCTGCAGCACCAGGAATGCAATGATGACCGGAGTGATCGTGATCAGCGACGCGGCCATGCGGACGTTCCACTGAATGACGATCTGCAAATCCAGATCTTTGAGCTTTAGAGGCAGAGTGTACCAGTCAGGATTGTTCAGAACGATGGACGGCCAGATATAGGCGCTCCACGTGCCAATGATGTTGAGGATTCCTACTGTCGCGATGATGGGCGTGGCCAGTGGGAGAAAGATGCGGAAAAATACGCCCCAGTTGGTGGCGCCGTCCACACGCGCAGCATCGTGTAATTCGCTTGGCAGGCTGGCGAAATAGTTGCGGAACAGGAAAATAGAGAATGGTCCCGCGCCGTTGATGATGGGCATGATCAGCCCAAAGTAGGTTTGCGGCAATGTGGCATCGCGCCCAATCAGCCCAAGCGCTTTGAGCAGTTGCACCAGCGGCACCAGGACGGTGACGCCCGGCACGAACAGCAGGCCGAGGAACGCCATAAACAACACTTTACTGCCGATGAACTTCGTCCGCGCGAAACCGAAACCTGCCATGGAGTAGATCAAGATGATTCCTACAACGACCAGCGCAGCAATGATGACGCTGTTGACAAAGTACTTGAAGAAATTGAGCTGATTCCATGTGTTCAGGATGATGTCAAACCGGATTTCCTGAGGTATCAGAGACGTGCTGGACAGCACCTCTTTGTTTGATTTCAATGCCGATGAGATCATCCATAGAAACGGATACAAGCTGAGCAAAGCATACAACGTCAGCACGATATAGGACAGAGCTTTACTAATGGCGCCTTTTGTTTTTATCATGTCGTCTTCTCCTTGTCCTCAGGCCTCTGTGCGTGAACGGAACAGGCGCAGGTTTACGACTGCGACGGCGAACACGAGCACGAATAGCGCCCAGGATGTGGCGCTAGCCATCCCCAACTGGCGCTGATCGCCGAAACCGTACTTGAATATCTGGAGGCCAACTACCTCGGTATGTCCGGCGGGGCCGCCATAGGTCATCAGGTAAACCATTTCGTAGCCCTGCAACACACCGTTGATCGACGTGATGATGATGACGACGGTGACCGGGAGCAGTAATGGCCAGGTGATTTGCCAGAGTTGTTGCCATGGGGTGGCGCCGTCGATAATGGAAGCCTCATACAGGTCTTTGTCGATGGTTTGCAACCCGGCCAGATAGAGGATGGTCGCGCTGGGCACTGCGCCCCAGATCATGACGACCATCAACGCTGGCAGGGCCGTGTCCACCTGCCCCAACCAGCCCTGTTTGGCCTGCATGAACCCAAGGCCAAGCGTCTTCAACACGCTGTTCAATAGACCGTCGGGTTCATAGATGAATGACCAGACGTAATAGACTGCAATGCCGGCGGTAACCATTGGCAACATAATCAACAGCCGGTAGGTGGTCTGTCCTCTTCCGGCGCGGTTAAGCGCGATCGCAATGGGGAGCGCGATCAGAACCGTCCCGGTGGTCACAACGACCGCCATAATGAGATTATGCTGGAGCGCCTGCCAGAAAAACCCCGACATCGTGGGTTCTTTGTATAGAAAGTATGCGAAGTTATCGAGTCCGGCGAACTGGCAGGCCGGTGGATCACAGGCAAATGGCAGGATCGAGAATTTGCCAAAACCGTTCCAACGGAAGAAGCTGAGGACAACCGAGTAGATGACGGTGTAAAGCCCGAATACCAGAAAGGTGATAACGGCAGGCAGAACGAACAGGATGCCGGCGTTATCTCGAATGTGCTGCACCAGCGGTTTGCGTTTTTTACCGAGTGACGAACGGGAGACTGCCCCCGCTTGTGCGTGTCCCATTGAACAAACTCCGTGAGGGAAAAACGCATGGCCGGTAGTTTATAACCGGCCATGCCATGTTGTGTCAGTAATGCTCGTTGTTGAACCTTGCTGCTACTTCAACGGGCCGCCCTTGGCATCCCATGCTGCCTTGTTGGCCGCGTCGATCTTCTTGACCAGTTCATCTGGCGTCGTTTCCTTGGTGATGAACTGCTGCAAGCCGAGCTTGAGCACCTTGCCTGGTTCATCAAGGATCTGAGCCTTGCTGGTATCGAAGGGCGACTTGTCGGAGAAGGCGCTCATGAGACCTAAGAGCACTGGCCCGATCTTGTTCGCATCAAGCGGAACCTTGACCGCTGGGAAGTCGCCGACGGTCTTGGCGAACAAGGCCATCTGCTCAGGCGTGTTCAGGAACTTGATGAAGCTGAGCGCTTCCTTCTGATGCTTGCTGTTCTTAGTCACCATTGCATCGATGAGGGCAAATGCGCTTACTTCCAGCTTGCTGTAAGCGGAACCCTTCAGGGGCGGAACGGCGAACGATAACAGGTTTTCGGTCTTCATTCCCTGGGCAACCAGGAACCCAAGCGTATAGGTGCCGCCGAGGTCGAAAGCTGCCTTGCCCTGCGAGAATGCGACGTCGGCCGGGTCGATATTGGTTTGCAGGATGTTGGGCATCCACAGGTCGTTGGTTTGAACCTCGTTGATCCACTTGAATACATTCAGGGCGCATGGATCGGTGAAGGTCAGGTTGCCGTTATAAATCGCGTCGTACTTCTCTACGCCGCAACTTGTCATCAGCATCGGGTTGAACAGCCAGTAGTGCAACACGTCGGGATTTTGCTCACCGGTAACAAACCCAGGCGTGCCAGTCTTGGCTTTCACGGTCTTCATCATGTCCATCCACTCTTCGGCAGTGGTGGGCGCCTTGTTCGGGTCTAGCCCGGCCTTCGTGAGGATATCCTTATTGGCATACACGAAGAAGGCCTGTCCTGCCAGATATGGGACGCTGAAGGACTGACCGACCTTGATGTTTTTGTAGGTGCACTTCGGGTCCTTCTGGCATGTGTCGTAAGTGGACTGCGTCATGGTGGACGACTTCTCATAGGTGCCAGACAGGAAGTTGGCTTTCCACGCCGGGTCAACATCTGTTGTCATTTCCATCAGTTGATCTGTGGCAGCCAGTTCCCATTGTCCACCGGACCAGTAGGAGAGAATGTCGGGCAGGTCGCCCGACTGGGCTGAGGTTGTGATCTTGGTGCGATAAACCTCATCCGGGTTGAATGCGGTGATTTTGACCTTGATCCCTTCCTTTGCTTCGAAGTTTTTGGCGACTGCTTCGAGGCCGGGAACATGGAAGACCTTCCACGTCCACATGGTTAGTTCGGGGCCGGCGGCTATCGTGGCTGCAACAGGGGCTGCGGTTGCATTTGCCTGCGGCGCTGTCGTCGCCTGTGGCGCAGTGGCTGCTGGCGCACCGCAGGCGGCTACGAGCAACGGAATCAGTAGCGTAAGCGATAACTGTCCGAGAACACGTCTTGGTACGTTCATCTGGAATCTCCTGATCACTCCTGCGAACAAATGTTGAACACCCCCTGATACAATGTTCGCTTTTGTATAGGAAGTTGCTGCAAAGGAAGACCAACGCGTCTTGCGCGCAAAGAAACGTCGCTCGTCCCATTCAGATTATAGGCACTCGTACTTTGATGTCAATAGGTCTGGGACTATTTGATAAAGAGTTAGTAAAAGTTATTGATTACTGATACAAATATAGTTATACTGTTTTACGGTGAAAGGCATGGCATCAGATCAATCATCCAAAAAGGCTCACTTAGCGCCAGGTAAGTTGCATAACAGGGTTGAGGCGCAGATTCAGCGCTATATCGCTGAGCGCCACCTTGGACCAGGAGCTCAGTTGCCGACAGAGGCAGAGTTTTGCGGAATGATGAAGGTCAGCCGAAGCACGGTGCGACATGCACTCGAACGGCTGGAGCTTAACGGGTTGATCAGCCGCACGCGGGGTCGGGGGACATTTCTGCTTGATCCCACATTAGTTGACCAGGGTCAACCAGCCGTTCAGACTAATTCAACCCGGTCAACCAATAGCACTGGCATGATCGGGGTCGTCTTCTCCTATGCCAGTGAGATCGACATCATGCAGACCGCGATTCTGCGCGGTATCGAGCACGCGGTGAAACCGCGCGGTTTTAACGTGTATTTCGGTCGCACAGATGACTGGGATGAGTCGGGTGAGGTGAAGGCGATTGACGATCTGCTGCACATTGGTGTGCATGGCTTTGTCATTCTCCCCGTGCCGAATCGGACTACAACCAAGGGCATTAAAGGGTTGCTGGATCGCAAGATGCCCCTGGTGCTGGTGGATCGCTACCTGTCTGATCTCGACACGAGTTATGTGGTCGCAGAAAATTATGCTGGCGCGTACCAGGTCACAGAGCACCTGATTCTGGTTGGCTATCGCCGCTTTGACTTTGTCGTCGACGAGGTCGAGGGCGCGACGGAAAAGCAACTCCTGACCACATCGATTCGCGATCGATATAACGGTTATTGCCAGGCATTGCGCGATTACCATCTGACGCATCTGGTGAAGCCGCCTTATAGGGTGGACCACACGGAACGTGAATCCGTGCGTAGATTGCTGTCCTCGCACGTGCGCGGCGACGGTCCCCTCGCTATCGTTGCGGTGAACGATCACGTTGCGACCGAGATTATGAATACCGGCTCGCAACTTGGGCTGAAACCACCTGATGACTACGCAATCGTCGGGTTTGACGACTTACCCATCGCGAGCCGTCTCTCAGTGCCATTGACGACAGTGATCCAGCCGCGTTACGAGATCGGGTTTCGCGCCGGGCATCTGCTGGTTGACAAGATGGCCGGGAATACGATTCGCAATGAGAAAGTATCACTGTTGGTGTCAATGGTCGTGCGGCAATCCTGCGGCGCGCGACGCATTACCGGGCAGCCCATAACGCAACCGATCAGAGCTTGATACCGTCGCTTCATCGCTTATGTGAAATAACGCAAACGCGCGGGTTGATCTATAATATGTTCTCACGCGGAGAGGTAGCATAGCCCGGTCTAATGCGCACGCCTGGAGAGCGTGTTCGGGTAAAATCCGACGCAGGTTCAAATCCTGTCCTCTCCGCCTGATTGGGTAATCCTCAATCTCTAACCTCCAATCTCAAATCCCCTACCTTCCCAACACTTCGCGAATCGTTTTCGGCGAATCGCCGATGACCCCGTTTACGCCGCAAGCGACGACGCGTTTGATGTCGGCGGGGATGTTCGTCGTCCAGGTGTTTACACCAATATTGCGCGCGCGCAGGCCGGCTACCAGGTCAGGCGTGACCATCGTGTGGCGCGGGTGGCGGAACTCGTGCGGCATGAGCGGATCGTTGAATGCCAGGGCGATGTCAAACGGGGTCTCTTCATCGCACAGAAAAGCGCGTGGGATTTCCGGCGCGAGCGCGGCCAGCCGGCGCAGCACCAGCGGGTGAAATGATGAAAACAGAATTCGTTCGGCGATGGCGTGCCGCCGGACGACTGCGATGACGAGCGGCTCAAGCCCATCGTCGGGCGTGGTGTAGTTGGTGACTTCGACGTTGACGAGCAAGTCAGCCCCGACAGCTTCGAATACTTCATCAAGTGTAGGCACGCGTTCGCCCTGCCCGGCATCAAGCGCGCGGAGATCAGCCAGCGTCCACTCGTGCACGTGGCCGGCCGCGCCGGTAGTGCGTAGCAACGTGGGATCGTGCATGACAACGACATCGCCGGAGGCGCAGCGTTTCACGTCGAGTTCGATGCCGTCGGCGCCTTGTTCGCGCGCCAGCCGGAAGGCCGCGAGCGTGTTCTCAGGCGCGTGGGCGCAGGCCCCGCGATGACCGATGATCAGCGGGTGGGTATGGGGTTGTAGCCAGTGATTCATAAGCATAGTTTAGTCGCGAAATGTTAAGCGCTCGTAATCCCCGATCCCTATTTACTAATCTCAAATCCCTCGTCGCCATTGCGTATAATCCTGGTGAACAACAGTGAGAGGTGGACATGAGCGAGACAGGGCGTATTTTCCAGATCAATACATCAGAGGGCGGCGTGCCAAAGCGCGCAACGCATGCTGCGACGGTGGACATGTTCGGCGTCGTTGGCGACAAGCACCGCGATATGGTTCATCATGGCGGGCCAGATCGAGCAGTGTGCCTGTATTCGCTCGAACGCATCCTGGCGTTGCAGACAGAAGGCAACTCGATTTTCCCTGGCTCGGTGGGTGAGAACGTCACGATCACGGGCGTCGATTGGGACACTGTGGCGCCCGGATCGCGCATCCTGTTGGGCGAGCAGGTTGCGCTCGAAGTCACGCGTTATACTGAGCCATGCAGCAACATCAGCGGCTCATTTGTGGACGGTTACTTTAATCGTATTCATCAGAACAAGAACGCCGGGTGGTCACGCGTGTACACGCGCGTGCTGCAAACAGGCGAGATCAAAATCGGCGATAAAGTGGTGATCGAATAACCCACAGCCGTTGGTTATGCAATCCATAAAAGTGCTGCCGGTTTAGCACATTTGTGCTATCCTGAGCACTTACTGAAAATCACAATAGCCTCCTGCGGACTTGCGTCTGTTGGAGGCTGTTTATACTCTAGGGAATAGTCATTGTTGGAGGCGCGGCGTGTCGTTTGTTCATTTGCACGTACATTCAGAATATTCGATGCTCGATGGCCTGGGGCGGGTCAAGCTTTTGGCCAAGCGGGCCAAGGAACTGGCTATGCCTGCGCTGGCGCTCACCGACCACGGGGTGATGTACGGCGCAGTCGAGTTCTTCGATGCGTGCAACGACGCCGGGGTCAAGCCGATCATCGGCATAGAGACCTACCTGTGCAAACGCGACCGGCGCATGTCGGACAAGGACGGCGGTAAGGATCGCAGCCCGCACCATCTTCTGCTGCTGGCGCAGGATAACGAGGGTTATAGCAACCTGATGAAGTTGGCCAGCCTGTCGCAGATCGAAGGCTTTTATTACAAGCCGCGCATCGATCACGACACGCTAGCCAAGTACTCCAAAGGCATCATCTGCACCTCGGGGTGCCCATCTGCCGAAATCCCGCGTTTTATCCTCGGCGGGCAGGAGGAGGAAGGCAAGCGGGCGATTAAGTGGTACCAGGATGTGTTTGGCGACCGGTTCTACCTTGAGTTGCAGGAACATGACCTCGACGAACTGAAGCCGATTACCCCCACGCTGGTGAAGTGGGCGAACGAACTTGGCGTGCCACTGGTCGCCACCAACGACGTGCATTACGTGCGCCGGGAAGACGCGGCGGCGCAGGACCTGATGCTATGCATCCAGACCAACACGCTCTACAAAGACGCCAAGCGCATGAAGATGAACAACGACTCGTATTACCTCAAGAGCGAAGAGGAAATGCGGGCGATCTTCGATTCGATTGCGCCTGATGCAGTGAGCAACACCGCCAAACTTGCCGAGCGGTGCAGCATCAGTCTGAAGACCAAACAGTTCCACCTGCCCAACTTCAAGCGCCCGGAGAAATTCCCCTCCGATGCAGACTATCTGCGCGACCTGTGTGCACTGGGATTCCATGAACGCTACGGCATCGAATTTGAAGAGGGATCAGGGATTGGAGATTTGAGATTGCGCGAGTCGCAATCGGATTCTCCAATCTCCAATCTCCAATCTCCAATCTCTCCTGAAGATGAGCCGATTGACTTAACAGTTCGCTCGCCGCTGGCATTGCCCAATTCGATCGGGAATCCCGCGTTGCGGCCATCGGCGTTGCGCCAACGCCTGAACTACGAGTTGAGCGTGATTACCGAGATGGGTTTTGCCACATACTTTCTGATTGTGTGGGACCTCATTCGCTTCGCGCGCGAGAACGATATCTGGTGGAACGTGCGTGGCAGCGCGGCGGGCAGCATGGTGTCGCATGTGCTCGGGTTGACGAACATCGAGCCGGTGAGCAACGATCTGCTGTTTGAGCGCTTTCTCAACCCGGGGCGCGTGTCCATGCCCGATATCGACATGGACTTCCCCGACGATCAACGCAACCTGCTGGTGGACTACACCATCAAAAAGTATGGCAAGGAGCAGGTCGCTCAGATCATCACCTTCGGCACGATGGCCGCGCGCGCGTCGCTCAAAGACGTCGCCCGCGTGCTCGACCTGCCGTTGAATGAAGTCTCGCGCATGACATCGCTGGTGCCCGCCATCCCAGGCAAGCCGGTCAGCCTGAAGGAGGCGCTCGAACAGGTGCCCGATCTCAAGAAGATCTACGACAGCGAAGAGCACCTGCGCGATCTTTACGACAAAGCGATCACGGTCGAAGGCACTGTGCGCAATGCGGGCACGCACGCCGCCGGCGTGGTCATTGCCGACAAGCCATTGATCGAGTATGTGCCGTTGCATCGCCTGACTGGCACCCCGTTGAGCAGCGAACTCAACGCCATCACGCAGTTCGAGATGACCCATCTGGAGAGCATCGGGCTGCTCAAGATGGACTATCTCGGCCTGTCGATGCTCACGATCATGCGCAAGGCTTGCGAGCTGATCCGCAAACGCCACAATGTCGAGTACACGCTCAACACCATCCCGATTCACGCTCCAGTCATCTATCAGACGCTATCGCGCGGGGATGTGCTGGGTGTGTTTCAGGTAGAAGGCACGGGCATGCGCAACCTGATGATGCAGATGAAGCCCACACGCTTCGAAAACATCGTCGCTGCGGTCGCATTGTTCCGCCCCGGCCCGATGGAACAGATCCCCACGTACATCAAACGCATGCACGATGAGGAGAAAACCGAGTACCGCCATCCTGATCTCGAGGCGGCGCTGAAAGAAACCTACGCCATCATCGTGTACCAGGAACAAATCATGCGCGTCGCCCGCGACATTGCCGGTTACTCGGTGGGTGAGGCCGACACGATCCGCAAGGCGGTGTCGAAGAAGAACGCTGAGGCGTTGCTCAAGCACAAGACCAAGTTCCGCGAAGGGGCTGTCAAGAAAGGCTACACGGCTGACCTGGCCGACACGATCTTCGGCGACATCGAGTTCTTCGCTCGTTACGGCTTCCCCAAGGCGCACGCGGCCGATTATGCGCAGATCACCTGCCAGACGGCGTACCTGAAATCCACATACACCATCGAGTATATGACTGCGCTGATGACATGCGAGGCGGGCAGTACAGATAAGATCGCATCGCTCGTCGCCGATGCCAAGGGGCACGGGATCGAGGTGTTGCCGCCAAGTTTGAATCACAGCTTCGCTGAATTCAACATCGAGGACGCTGCGAAGAAGTCAGCGGACGGGGTGGAGCGGCCGGGCGTGTCGAAGATTCGGTTCGGGCTGATGGCGATCAAGAACGTCGGGCAAGGGCCGATCGAGGCGATCGTGAAGGCGCGTCAGAGCGGCGGCCCGTTCAAGTCGCTCGACGATTTCTGCAAGCGCGTCGAAATGGCTCAGGTCAACAAGCGCGCGCTCGAATCGCTGGTGAAAGTCGGCGCGTTTGATGAGTTCGGCCCGCGTCATCAGTTGCTCGCCGTCATCGATCAGATGGTGGGCATCGCGGCCACGGCGCGCAAGGCGGCTGAACGCGGTCAGTTCATGATGTTCGACGGATTGAACAGCGATGACGAAGATGCAGCTTCGTTTATCGTGCTGCCAGCGAATGCGAAGGAGATCTCGCGCAAGGAACTGCTCGCGTTCGAAAAAGAACTGGTGGGCACGTATGTGTCTGAGCACCCGCTGACGGCGTCGATGTCCCATTTGCGCGAGTACATTACGCACACGACCAACGAACTGACCGACAGCGACCATGCACAGAAAGTGGTGCTGGCCGGCGTGATCACGATGGTGCGCCCCCACGTGTCCAAGAACGGCAAGTCGATGGCGTTCGCCGAGTTAGAGGATTTGTTTGGCCGCATCGAGCTGACGATCTTTCCTCGCACCTGGGAAGAATATCAGGACAAGATCCAGCGCGAGAAGATCGTTGTCGTGTGGGGCAAGGCCGAAGTGCGCGACGGCGGCACGCCCAAGCTGCTAGTCGAGCGGGTCAGCGACTCATTAACGCGCGCTGCGTCTGCGGATGTTCGCCAGGACTTCTCGACGCCGCAATATGATGAGCCGATGCCAATGCTTGCGCAGGCGCACACGAGTGCGGCTGTGAACGCGCCAGCGGCGCAGCAGGCGCGCACCGAGGCCGTAGTGCAGCGACCTGCTGCACAGCAGACCGTTGTGCAACAATCTGTTGTGCAACAGCCTGTTTCTACGCCTGTGAAGGCGGCCGCGAGCACCGCTAAGACAGCCCCTCGCATGCTCAAGGAATCAACTTTGGACAGCTACGACATCCCGCCCGAACCCGAGTTCTCGGACGATATCCCTTATGAGGATGGCGTGGCCGAGTCGGTAGATACGGATATCTGGATTCCAGATGATTTCGCGCCGGCACGGTCGAATGGCAAAGGGGAGCGCGTTGAAGCGAAGGCGACGGGTTCGGTTGTGGCAGTAGCCACAGCGCCGTCACTTGCCATGACACAGACCACGCGCCAATTGGCCGCAAAGCCGGCAATGGCGCAATACGCGGCAGCAACCCTGGCGCCGGCCAAGCCCGCGTCAAGCGCGCCAGCGCCTGCCCGCGTGGATGCGCCGCTTTCCACCGGCCCGATCCTGGTGGTTATTCGCCGCTGCGGTAATGTGAAACAGGATGTCGCGCGAATGGAGGCTATCCACCAGACGCTGCTGGAGTTCAAAGGCAAGCAATCCTTCAGCATCCGGCTGCGCAATGGCGGTCGCCAGGACGTGACGCTTGACTTCCCGAACGATGTCACCCGCGACTGCGTTGAGCTGCGCATGAAACTCACTGCGTTAGGCGCAGAGATGGTTCAGTCCCAGCCGGCGTAAAAGGATTACGGTGGTCGTATCGTGAATAATCAGCGGTGGTCTTGCTCATAAATATGACTCCTCGGGGATTTGCGCCAGACGCTACAGCACCGCTAGCGCGGCGCGAATCACCGTCAGCGCCTGTTCGCGCTCCGCGCCAACGAGTTCCAGCCGCGGCGGGCGCACGCGCGCACTGCCCATCCCCACCTGCTCTTGCACGAGCTTGATGAGCTGGACGAACTTCGGCACGGTGTCCATGCGCAACAGCGGCAGAAACCAGCGGTATAGCGCGAACGCCTGCTCGTCGCCGAGCCGGCCCAGCATGGCGGCGTCAAACAGCGCCACCGACTCGCGCGGGAACGCGTTCACCAGCCCGGCGATCCACCCGACCGCGCCGGCGTAAATGGCCTCCACAATCGCATCGTCCACGCCCACGAACAGCGCCAGACGGTCCCCGATCAGCGCGCGGATGGACGTGACGCGCCGCACGTCGGTGCTCGATTCCTTCACGGCGTGGAAGTTGGGGTGCTCCGCCGCGAGTTCCGCGATATGCTCTGGCAGGTAGTCTGTGCCGTACGCTGGCGGGTTGTTGTACAACATGCACGATAGCGGTGTCGCGGCAAACACTGCGGACACGTGCGCCTTGTTCTCGCGCCAGTCGCCCTTGTATATATAGGGCGGCAACACCATCAACCCACTGCAGCCGCGCGCGCGCGCCCCGCATGCAATCGCCACGGCTTCGGCGGTGCTCAGCGCGGCAACTCCCGCCACTACCGGCGCGCGGTCGCCCACAGCCTGCACCACTGTTTCGAGCACGGCCATCTTCTCGTCAAAACTCAGCGCCCCGCTTTCGCCCAGCGAGCCCAGCGCCACGATGCCGCTGCAGCCGTTGTCGATCAGCCAGCGGCTGTGGCGCGTCACAAAGGCGTGATCCACGTTCAGCGCGTCGTCAAACGCGGTCGTCATGGCGGGAATCACTCCGCTCCATTTCATCGTTGTCATCGTTTCTCTCCTGTTGTCTCGTGTTGATTCGGTTCCTGTTGACCAGTAGCGGCCAACGTTTCCAGGCGCACTGGGAACAGCGGTGGGCGCGCCGAGACGGTTGCCTCGATTGGCCAGCCATATAGAAAACTGAGGGACGGCCCGCATACGCGTCCCTGGCACGCTCCCATTCCGCAACGGGTGTGCAGTTTGGCCGCGCGCCACGACCCCGGCGCGATCTCATCCAGTTGTGCGCGCCGCGCGTCCTCGCAGCGGCACACAATCGTATCAGCGCTTGCCAGCGTCTTCAACGCGTCTCCCAAAGCAAAGGCGTGGTTCAGCCGCGTGGCATATGTGTGTAAGTCGCGCCGCCGGGCAAACAGCGCGCGCGCCCGCTGCCTACCTGATTCGCCCGCCGCCGCGTAACCAGCGATCTGCCCTTCGATCAGCGAACGTTCCAGCCCGCCGATTCCGGTCAGTTCGCCAGCGCAATACACGCCGGGCTGGCTGCTCTCCTGCCACTCGTTCACCGCAGCAAACCCGTCTTGCACCGCGCAACCCAGAAGCACTGGCAGTTCGAGGTTGGGCACAAGGTTGAAGCCGCAGGCCAGATAGTCGCAATCGACCTGCCACGTTCGTTCGCCCTGGCGAACCGTTACCGCGGTGAGGGCGCCACGCGCGCCATGCGCTGCCGTCACATGGCAGCCGGCATGGTACGGGACACCCACCAGTTGCGGCAACAGCATGAGCGCCTGCATCGCCACGGCTGGGCGTAATGCCAGCCCCATGCCAAAGTTGACCAGGCGCGACCACGGCGCCTGCTCGGCCACCAGTTGCACGTCTGCGCCATGCGTTTTAAGAAAGGCAGCGACTGCGGGGAGCAGCGGGCCGCTGCCTGCCACGACCACCCGCTTGCCCGCGATAGGCCACCCGCCCTTCACCAGCGCCTGCAATCCGCCTGCGCCGGTAACGCCCCGCAGCGTCCAGCCAGGGAAGGGGAGGAAGCGTTCGCGCGCGCCGGTCGCCAGTATCGCGCGCTCACACTGCACTGTGCACAAGCCTTCGGGCGTCTCCGTCTGCGCGAGCACCGTCCGGCGATCCTCGCGCGCCGAGACGGCGAATACCTGCGCCCCGCCGACGATCTGCACGCCCGCCTGGCGCGCCCGGTCGATCCAGCGCGTTGCCTGTGAGTTGGCTTTCCCCCGCCAGATCTGGCCGCCCAGCGCCGGGTTGTCATCGAGGAGGATCGCGCGTTGGGCCGATTCGGCGGCGCAACACGCTGCTGCGATACCGGCCGGCCCGCCGCCGATCACGAGCACGTCGCAGGCGAGGGACTGCTTATGCATCGGTGCGCACCTCCATGCCTGGCCGGCACAACGTCTGACAACTGCGCGCATCCGCGCGCCCGTCGATGCGCACGCGGCACTCGAAGCAGATGCCCATCCCGCACAACGGCGCGCGCGGCTCGCCAGTCGCCGAACGGCGGGTGAACGGTTGCCCCGCAATTGCGACTGCCGCCGCGACGGTCGTTCCTTCCAGGACGCGCACGGCAACGCCGTTGACTGTCAGCGTTATCAATTCAGCCATGCGCAGCCTCCTTCGCAGTGACGCGTCCGGGCAGGTACGGCTCGAACGGAATCGCCGGTTTACGCCCGGTGAGTTGATCGACCAGCAACTTTGCAGTGCCCAGCGAGGTAGTGATCCCCAGGCCTTCATGGCCGGTGGCGAGATAGAGGCGCTCGCGTCCTGGGCACGGTCCGATCAAAGGCAGCTTATCAGGAGTAGCCGCCCGGAAGCCGGTCCAGATGCGGAGGGCGCTCAGCCCGGCCAGTCCCGGCATGTACTCGCTCGCGCGCGCCAACATGCGGTTCAAAATGGCCTCGTTCACCCCTGTGCCCTCGTCGCCAAACTGGCGCGAGCTGCCGATCAGCACCTGCCCGGTTGTGCGCGGCTGGATATTAAACGCCACCGAGTCAGCGCTGACTCGGTGCGCGCTTTTAAGGTATCCCAGTTCGACGAGTTGATGGCGCACAAAGCCCGGATAACGGTCTGTGATGACGAGATGCCCCTTGCGCCGGCGCACCTGCAGACCGGGAGTGAGTTCAGGCGCCCAGGCGCCGGTTGCGTTAACCACGGTCGCCGCCGCTATAGTGCGTCCATTGGTCAGTGCAACGCTGGCGACCAAGGTTGCGCCGGCGTCAATCGCCGCAACCTCTCCGATGCACAGGGTCGCCCCACGCGCCTGCGCTCGCTCCAGCAGGAAGCGCGCGGCACAGGGCGGATAGATGACGGCGTCGTCGTGCACCAGCAGCGCGCCTGGCAGACCTGTGCGCAGGTTGGGCTCGGCCTGCGCCAGTTGTCCCGCATCCAGCACCGTGGTTTGCACGTCGCGCGCGCTGTAATAGGCCGCTTTGCGCAGCACCTCGGCCATTTCCTCGTCGTCGGCCGCCACCCACAGCGTGCCACAGGCGGTGTACTCCACATCGGCGGGCAGTTGCGGCGCCAGTTGTGTCCACAGGGTGCGCGAATAGTGCGTCAGCGCAAACTGCGCCTCCGAGTCGTCCATGCACACGATGTGCCCCATGCCCGCGGCCGTCGCGCCGCCGCCAATCGGGCCGCGCTCGATCACGGCCACGCGCAACCCCGCCGCGGCGGCCTCATCGGCGCAGGCCGCGCCCACGATCCCTGCGCCAATGATCGCGACATCATAGACGGACTCAGCCATGCTTCATATCCTGGAACGCCGCCGTCTCCGGCGGCTCCGGAGCGCTACTGATACCATTCCGAAATGGATCATCCGGGTCAAACAGTAGCGTGGCGTCGGCGCAGATGTAAGCGCTGCCCGTGATCGTCGGATGGACTACGCCATCGACCACCCGGATACTGCCCTCGAACACGCTGCCGATGATGCTTTCCTGCCGCCACACATCGCCCTCTTTCAGTTTGCCGTCGGCGCACAGGCAAGCCAGCTTGGCGCTCGTGCCGGTGCCGCACGGTGAGCGGTCGTAGGCGCGTCCGGGACACAGGACAAAGTTGCGGCTGTTCACGCCGGGCAACGGCGAGGGCGCGAACAACTCGATGTGGTCGATCTCGTGGTCGTCGTCGCCCCGGATGCCCGCCTGAGTCAGCGCCGCGCTGATGCGCCAGGTGAAGTCGGTCAACGCGTCCAGCCGTTCGAAGCGCAATGCCTGACTGTGATGTTCGACCAGGAAGAACCAGTTGCCGCCCCACGCCACGTCGCCAGTTACAGTGCCGAAGCCGGGCACATCGACCGTCACGCCTTTGCGCGCGCGACGGCTCGGCACGTTCGCAACTGATACGCTCCCATCATCGCGCAGATGTGCGCTCACGATGCCGACCGGCGTTTCGATGCGGTGTTCGCCGGGTTGTATGCGGCCCAGGTAGGCCAGTGTCGCGACCAGCCCAATCGTGCCGTGGCCGCACATGCCCAGATAGCCCACATTGTTGAAGAAGATCACGCCTGCCGCACACGTCGCCTCTGAGGGCTCGCACAACAGCGCGCCAACGACGGCATCCGAGCCGCGCGGTTGGTTAACTACCGCCGAGCGGAAATCGTCGTGCTCAGTGTGGAAGCGCGCCAGCCGTTCGGCCATAGTTCCATTACCCAGATCAGGGCCGCCGGATATTACCACACGGGTCGGTTCCCCGCCGGTGTGCGAGTCGATCACCCGAACGCATGAATAAGGTGTTGCTATTGTCATGGACATTAATACGAGGCAAACGCCACTGACGCAGGAACCATGCGCATGATGATGCCCGACGTCGCAGCATGTTGAGGTGTCGGCGAAGTATTATACTGGCGAGTATTATACTGACGACACCCCATTTATCCCTCTATTTGCAGGCTTGATCCATCACCCGATCTTCACCGTCACCAGCCCGAAGGGTGCGATGTCGACGCTGAGCACGCCGTCGTGCATTGCGGCGGTGCTGTGCGCGAGCGGCTGCTCCATCACGTCTGTCTCGCAGGCGGGCGCATTTGGCTGGCACAGCGCCTCCGCCAGTCGCAGCTTCGCGGTCGTCGCCTTCCCTTCCATCTCGTAGAGTCGCACAATCAACGCGTCTGAATCTTCTGCCTTCTTCATCCCGCTCAACATCACATTGGCGTTGAGCAACTCGGCGTAGCCGGCGCTGGGCGCAAGCGGCCCCTCGTGCACGTCGGTTCCGACGACATTGAACGGCAGGTTAAACGCATAGCCTGCGCGCGTCGCATTCGACGGCAGATGCTCCCCGCCGCCATGCGGCAACAGGGCAAACCGGATGGTGTGGTTGCCCAGTTCCGGCAGCGGATCGGGGTCGTAGCTGCTGCGCAGGAGCGTCAGCCGAATCGTGTCGCCGTCGACGTTGTAGCCATACTTCGTGTCATTCAACACCAGCGCGCCAAACGGCGTAAACGTCGCGGCGTGCATGCCGGTCAGGTTGGCCCACTTCTGCGCAGGCACATCGCCGGGAGTCGTATCAACGGGTTCGCTGGTCGGCCAGTATGTTCCACCCAACGCCGATGTGTATGAGGCCAGCTTGCGCGGCTGCGTCGCGCGCGTCACATGCCCATTGGCGCATTCGAACGTCGCCGTGACGCCGGTCAGCGCCAGCGGGAACGCCACGCGCAACATCGGCACACCGATATCCGCTGCGCCGCGCTCCAGCCAGTTCACGTCGAGGGTAAAGTCCACCCGCGGCAGATCTGCTGCCAGCGAGATTGTCAGCGTGAACGTGCTGTTGTTCAGCTTATGACGCGCCCGCACCGTCGCCAGGTGCGGCCCGTTGTTCGGGCAGTCGATCGCGCCGCCGCTGAGGAATGGTTTGTACTCCTTGATTTGCCCCATTACCCACGCAGTCATCGGGTGCGGCGTCTCGAGGAAGTACTCCAGCAGACCCAGGCGCTTGCCCTCAGGCACGAGGTCAACCATGTTGCGTTTGTCGTACAGATGCGCGATTGCCCCGGACGCCTGATCAACTTCGACTTTGAGAAACTCGTTCTCGATCGTCCCCTTGCCATCGCCCCATGCGCCGGCCGGCTCGTCTGGCGCAACCTGCGGGATGATGTGATAGGTGCGATATCCGAGACCGGGCACGTCCTGCGCGGGATAGGCCACGCCGATATACGTGTGCCCCCAGTAATTGCCGCGCTCGGTCACCTGCGCGGGGAAACGATGACCCGCATCGTCGACTACGGCCAGCGGCATGTTGCCATAAGCGCGATCCCAGATGCGCATCGTCGCCAGTTCGGTGCGCTTCCACGGGCTGGGGTTGAAGATGACGAACGGGTCGCTGTCGCCGCCGCCTGCGCCGCGTCGCGTCATGCTGCCGTCGTACGGCACATCGCCCGGCCCACCGCCGACATCGAATCCCTGGGGCAGACCCTCGATATGTCCCACATTCACCTGCGCGGCCAGTTGGCGCAGGCTGCGCGTTTTGACCATCGTCGTTTGCGCGAGGACTTCCTGATACAGCCCCTGGGCGTACTCATACGTGGCGTGCACGCCGGAGCCGGGCAGGATGTCATGGAACTGGTTGAACATGGCGTGTTGCCAGCCGAGCTTGAACGCAGCCGTGGGATATTCGACGCCGGCGTGCCCGCGCGCCACGAGCGCGATCATCTCAGCCTCGACCAGCGCGTTCTCGCTCTTGCGGTTGGCGCGCTTGATATTGCTCTGCGCCGTATAGCAGCCCTCGAACACGTAGTTGAGTTCCGCATCGATGACGGGCAGGTTGCGCGCCTGCTGCTCCGCGATGCTGTAAAACGCATCGGTCGTGCTAAACAGGATGCGCGGCCAGATTGGCCAGTCGTTCATCTTGATCGCCGCGCGGATGTCGTTGCGCGTCGGCCCGCCGCCATGGTCGCCCACGCCGAACACAAACAGGAAATCTTTTAGCGCGGTTGCGCGTTCGAATTCGAACAGATACTTGACGATGCTGGCGTTGATCTGGCCGTTGTAACCGCGCGGCCGATCGTCGAACGTCAGCACGCGCGAGCCGTCCTTGCCCTGCCACCAGAACAGCATCGGGCCCGGCCCGGCGCGGTGCAGATAGTAGCGCTTGATGCCGCCCTTGTTCAGGATCGTCGGCAGCGTATGGCCGTGCCCGAACGTGTCTGGCTCCCAATCGATGACGACGCGGTCGAGCGGCAGCCCGAACTCCTGTTGGAAGAAGCGCTTGGTGCACAGGATGTGCCGGCACAGTATCTCGCCGGATGCGAGGTTCTTGTCGCCCTCCACCCATTGGCTGGCGGTGACTTCCCACTGCCCCGACGCGACGCGCGCCTTGACCTTCGCGTACAGTTCAGGCAGGTAGTCCTTCATGATCTGATAGACCGACGCCTGGCTTTGTGAATAGTGGAAATCGGGGAACTCAGTCATCAGCCGGTCGACGGTGGTGAACGTGTCATTGACGGTGGCGACGGTCTCGGGCCAGTTCCACATCCAGTCCATGTCGATGTGGCCATGCCCGACGCAGTGAATCGCGTATTGCTTCGCGGCTTCGCCCAGCGGCGCGAGCGTCGTCTCGGCGGCTGTCACGGCTT
>Ga0118677_10003083_pt1 | contig 32273 bp, 50 predicted proteins | sample AliMusrvi5mmetaG_FD_86154 | JGI IMG/M metagenome (GOLD analysis project Ga0118677, IMG submission 86154) | reverse complement strand
CGGCATGGATGTGGAAATCATCAAACTCTTCGCCAAACAGCTGGGGGCGAAGTATGAATACGTCAAGTCCGACTGGGGGACCGTGGTGGAAGATCTCATCGGCAAGAAGGTCAAAGCCACAGGGAGCGACGTGGAATTCGGCGAAGCCGTTCCGGTGAAAGGTGATCTCATTGCCAACGGCTTTACCATCCTCCCCTGGCGGCAGAAGGCCGTGAATTTTTCGGTGCCGACCTTTCCCAGCCAGATCTGGCTGGTAGCCCGGGCCGACTCCACAATGAAACCGATCAAGTCCGCCAAGAATCTTGACAAGGACATCGCCACCACCCGCTCCCTGCTCAAGGGGAAACAGCTCCTGGCGCTCCCCAAGACCTGCCTTGATCCCGCAGGGAACAAGCTGGACGCCACCGGTGCGGAGGTGATAATCTTCGACGGCAACCTCAACGAACTGGCTCCGGCTCTGGTAAACAACAAGGCGGAACTGACTATCCTGGATGTTCCCGACGCCCTCATCGGCCTGGAAAAATGGCCCGGCAAGATCAAAATCATCGGCCCCACCTCAATGAAACAGGAAATGGGAAGCAGCATGTGTTACATTAGACAAAACATTCAAGCCAAATCAGAAACTAAATTAAAAAATTGTGCAATTTGTGGAGTTGTTAAAAAATGGATATTAAACAATGTACGTCACTCGAAGAAGTAAGAAATGAAGTAGATAAACTTGATGATGAGATCGTTGAGCTTATCGCAAAAAGAAATAGTTATGTTAAGCAAGCGGCTGCATTTAAAGAGAGTATCGAAGAGGTAAAAGCTCCCCAGCGTATGGATGCCGTTATGCAACGTGTACGCCATAAAGCGCTCACTTTGAACCTTTCTCCAAACCTTATTTCTAAACTTTATACGATTATGATTGACGCAATGGTAGAGTCTGAAATCTCAGAATTTAGAAACGGCGGTAATTTTTAATGAAAATTATTTTACTCTCCGTAGTTCTTGGAACTGCTCTTTTTGGAAATGATGCATTTATCTCTGTAGATACCCTTAAAAATGAGATGAATAATAAAGATACTATTATTCTAGATATTTCAGATTCACAGACCTACATGCACGGACATATCAAAAATGCTGTTTTAACTGACATGGAAACGTTTCGTGATAAAGTTGGTTCGTATGCGATTATGAAAAAACCGTTCGAGGTACAAAAAATGGCTCGAAATCTTGGTATCAATGATAACTCTCATATCGTTATCTACGGTCATGGTAATCCAAAAGATCTTCTCAAAGAGAGCTATATGGCGCTTACTCTCATTGTCAATGGTGCAAAAGATGTTTCTATTCTCAATGGTGGCTACCTCGCATGGACGTTTGAGAGTAATATCCTCTCTTCAACTTCTTCTAGCTCTCCTAAAGATGGGAATTTTACCTCTATTTATAATCCAAATATCCTTGTTGATCTGAACTATGTGAAAAGCTCTATAGGAAAGGTTCCTATGGTTGATGCACGTTCAACTGAGATCTACTATGGAACTTCAGCTTCAAAGGATGTCAAGCGTATAGGACATATCAAAGGTGCGATGTCTAGCTTCTGGAAAGATAAATTTCTAACAGATGAAACTTTGAGAAACGATAACGAGATAAAAGATATCTTTTTAAAAGGATATAACCTAAAAGAGAATGATGAAGTTATTTCTTACTGTACAGGCGGAATGGAAGCTTCTATGAACTGGTATATTCTATATAGTTATCTCGGGCTCAAAAATACAAAACTTTATGATGCGTCAATGCGTGAATGGGGAAATCGTGAAGATACGCCTATGGAGCGCTTTAAATGGGAGATGTTTTCTAAATAATCTCTTACATGTATAAGTACCCTTTGGGTATAAGGGTACTTTACATGTAAAAGTGAAACTGCCTACTTATATCTATAAGTAATGCGACCTTTGTCAAGTGAGTATGGAGTAAGTTCGAGTTTTACACGGTCACCCGGTAATATCTTTATATAGTGCATACGCATCTTTCCAGCGATATGACACAATATAATGTGACCATTATCCAGCTCTACACGAAACGTTGCATTTGGTAAAGCTTCAATAATCTTGCCATCAACTTCGATAACGTCTGATTTTGCCATCTTTAAATCCTTATTTCTCTTGTTGTAGAGATAATATTTCAGCTCTGCCGCCAACTATAGCGACAGTATGCTCATAATGTGAACCGCGTAAACCATCGGTACTAACTACATCCCAACCATTAGCTCTAATAATAGGCTTGGTTTCTTTTTGACAAATCATAGGCTCTAAACAAAAAACCATCCCATTTTTGATCTTTGGACCAGCTTTAGGATTAGCTCCATCAAGATAGTTTGGGATCTCAGGTTCTTCATGAGGTTTTCTACCAATCCCATGACCGCAAAAATTTTTCAAAGGTACAAAACCTCTAGATAAAATAAACTGTTCCATCAAATAGGAAAGCTCTTTAAAGCGCATTCCATCTTTGATATTTTCAATCGCATGATAAAGCGTATCTTTCGCGCAAGCGATCAATGCTTCATCTACTGAAGTTATCTTACCAACTCCAACAGAGATAGCTGCATCTCCAAAATAACCATCAAGTTCAGTCCCGATATCAAAACCAATCACATCACCCTCTTGGAGCTTATAATCAGTTGGGATACCGTGAATGATAACCTCATTAAGCGAAGTACATACAGCATTTGGAAAACCGTACAAACCTTTAAAAGATGGCTTTGCACCATGAGAGCGGATATAATCCTCTGCCATTGCATCAAGTTCTTTTAATGAAACGCCTACTTTGGTATTTTCTCTTAATAGTTGCAGAGCGCCGCCAACAATTATGTTAGCAGCGCGAAGTTTTTCAATCTCTTGTGGTTTTCTAATAGCAATAGCCATTTTTACAGACCAACCGCGCTTAGTGTTTGATACTTACTCATATAGATCTGAGCTTCAATTTTTCTCATTGTATCAAGTGCAACTTGAACAACGATCAAAACTGCAGTTCCACCGAAGTAAAATGGTACGCCCATACCTTTTATAATCATAAACGGTAAAGTAGCAACCAAACCAAGGTAAAGAGCGCCCGTAAAAGTAAGATTACCCGCAGTTAAGTTTAAAAAGTTTTTAGTAGCTTCTCCAGTACGAATACCAGGAATAAAACCGCCTTGACGTTTTAAATTTTCAGAGATATCTTTTGCATTGAAAGTGATTGATGAGTAAAAGAACGCAAAAAACACAACAAATACGAAAGTTAAAAAGTTAAAAAAGTATCCACCTGGGTGAAGATAGTCTGCTACTGCTTGAATTGTTGGGTTATGAGAGCTCGAAAGAACCGTCATAGGAAACATCAAAATTGCACTAGCAAAGATAACCGGAATAACACCAGCAAGATTCACTTTAATAGGAATATAGTTCATAACGCGTTTATTCTGATTTTGCATCATAGTTTTTTTCGCGTATGTCACAGGAATACGACGTTCACCAAGTTCAACATAGATGATAACACCGATAGTTCCAAGGATAAGAGCAATTACTGCAAGAAGAGTAAAGAAGTTCATCTCACCTGTATTGATCATTGTAAACGTATGCCCGATTGCAGTTGGTATAGATGAAACAATACCAGCAAAGATAATCAAAGAGATACCGTTTCCGATTCCACCTTGTGTTATTTGCTCTCCAATCCACATAAGCAACATTGTTCCAGCAAGCATTGAAACTGCAGACAATAAAATAAAAGTATTGTGATCTATCAAGATAGCACTATTACCTGTTGGTCCTGTCATACTTTGTAATCCGATACTCACACCAATAGCCTGAACAATTGTAATAACAATAGTCGCATAACGAATGATTTGCATATATTTCACCATACCATCACGCTCTTTTTTCATTTGAGCAAGGGTAGGAAAAGTAGCCGCCAAAAGCTCCATAATAATCGAAGCAGTAATATAAGGCATAATTCCAAGTGAGATAATAGACATACGTTGTACAGCATTACCACTGAACATATTCATAAGTCCTAAAGCATCATTATTGTGTGTATTGAAGAAAGAAGCGATGACAGAAGCATCAACACCGGGAACTGGCACATATGCCAGTAAGCGGTAGATGAACAAAAAACCAACCGTAATAAGTATCTTATTTACGAGATTTTTATTCACAATTATTTTCCTGTAGTTAAAACGTTTTCGTCTTTGATTTTAGATGCTAAATCTTTAGCAGTTGAACCAACAAGTTTCACTCTAACAACAGATTTTCCAAGTTTGTGTACTGAACGGATTGTTTCCATAGTGATTTCTGCAAGCTCAGCAACAGCTGTAATACGCTCAACATTGATTACATATGGTTTATTATTTAGTACAGTAAAGCCAACTTTTGGTAAACGACGAGCCAAAGGCTGTTGTCCACCCTCAAAGTTACGTTTTGCATTGTAACCTGAGCGAGCTTTTTGACCTTTATGGCCTTTTCCTGAAGTTTTACCAGTACCACTTGCGTGACCACGGCCAATTCTTTTTCTATTTGCAATAGAGCCAGGAGCAGGAGTTAAATTTTCTAATGCCATAAATTATCCTTTAATTTTTGATAGTGCATCGATAGTAGCACGTACCAAAGTATTTGGATTGTTAGAACCGATTGATTTAGTCAAGACATCTTTGATACCTGCTAATTCTAGAACTGGACGAGCAGCTCCACCGGCGATAACACCCGTACCTTCTGAAGCAGGCTTCAAAAGAACACGGCTTGCGTTATATTTGCACTCTATATCATGAGCGATTGTTGTACCTTTAATCTTAACAGTAGTTAAGTTTTTAAATGCATTATCAACTGCTTTACGAATAGCGTCTGGTACTTCTTTAGCTTTACCAACACCATAACCGACAGTACCATTTTTATTACCGACAACTATAAGTGCAGTAAAACGAAAACGTCTACCACCTTTTACAACTTTGGTCACACGACCAATATTTACGATTGATTCTTCAAAATCTTCTCTATTGATTTGCATCATGACCCCTAGAACTTAATTTCGTTTGCACGAAGAGCTTCACCAAACGCAGCGATAACACCGTGATATTGGTAACCATTACGATCGAAAACGATTGCAGTTATACCAGCAGCTTTTAATGTTGCAGCGAACGCAGCACCTAATGCAGCAGCACCGTCTTTGTTTGCACGAAGACCATTTGCTTTTGAATGGATAGCCGCTAATGTTACTGAAGCAGTATCATCAATCGCTTGTGCACTCAAATATCTGTTTGAACGGAATACAGAAACACGAGGAAGTGTAGCACAACCAGAAATTTTTGAACGAATACTACGCTTACGTTTAATACGCTTAGCTAGTTTTTGTTTCATTACTTTAACATTCATTTAACTACCTCCCCTTATTTCTTAGATGTTTTACCGGCTTTACGCACGATAACTTCACCAACATATTTAACACCTTTACCCTTGTAAGGCTCTGGTGGACGGAATGCGCGGATCTCAGCACAAATTTGACCAATTTCTTGTTTGTTTATACCTTTAACAGTAAGAACATTTTTCTCCACAGAAACTTCAACGCCAGCTGGAATTGGAAAGTTAATATCATGAGAAAAACCAAGTTGAAGATTAAGGATACTGCCGTTTACTGCAGCACGGTAACCAACACCATTGATCTCCAATTGCTTCATATATCCAGTTGTTAAACCAACTACGATATTTGCAGCAAGAGCACGGTACGTACCCCAAAATGCGCGGTCTGCACGTGCATCAGATTTTGTGCTAAAAGTTAAAGTATTATCTTCAAGAGCGATACCAACATTTCCTTTAGTATCTAAATCAACACTATTTGAACCTTTTACAAAAGTAATGATAGAACCATCAACTGTAACTTTAATATCTGAAGTAACTACTACAGGAAGTTTTCCAATACGACTCATCTTCTACCCCCTACCATACTGTACAAAGAACTTCGCCGCCAACGTTAAGCTCATGTGCTTTATCGTTAGTGATTACGCCCTTTGATGTACTTACTATGATCGTTCCATAACCATTTTTGAAACGTTTAATCTCAGATGCCTGTTTGTAAACACGGCGACCTGGTTTAGATATACGTTTCAATTCATTGATTACAGTTTTACCATTTTCATCATACTTTAAAACAACATTGATAGTTTTTTTAACGCCGTCTTCAACAACGTTACAACTTTCAATATAACCTTTTTCTACTAATATGTTTGCTATTGCTTCAACAGATTTGTTGTGAACTAAAGTAGTCACATCAAGTCTACGCATAGCAGCATTACGAACGCGTGTTAACGCATCTGCAATTAAATCATTAATCATCTATTTTCCTTGTTGCTATTAGCAGTCAGAAGTTTCTCCTTGGTAATGACTCTAGAACTCAAGCAAACAAGTTTGCTGAGCCCTCTAAGAGGACCTAGTGTCAACGTAGCTAAATGGGCTTTTGCTCATTTAGCGTTTATATTACCAACTTGACTTTCTAACGCCTGGGATTAACCCTTCATTTGCCATTTTTCTAAAGCAAACGCGACAGATACCAAAATCACGAAGTACAGAGTGTGGACGACCACAGATCTGACAACGTGTGTAACCACGAACTTTGAATTTAGGAGTTCTATTCGCTTTCGCGATCATTGACTTCTTAGCCATTATTCTCTTCCTTTTGCAAACGGCATACCAAGTTTTTCCAACAAAGTAAACGCTTGTTTATCGTCTGAACCAGTAGTAACGATAGTAATGTTCATACCGTGGATTTGCATAATTGAATCATAATTAACTTCTGGGAAGATTAATTGTTCTTGCAAACCAAAGTTGTAGTTACCACGACCATCAAAACCGTTACGAGCAACACCACGGAAATCTTTCACACGTGGAAGTGCGATAGAGATCAAACGGTCAAGGAAGTTGTACATGTTTTCGCCACGTAATGTAACTTTAACACCTACAGGCATACCTTCACGTACTTTAAAACCTGCAACAGATTTCTTAGCGATAACAGTAGTAGCACGTTGTCCTGCGATTGCAGTAATTGTGTCTTCTATATTTTGGATTAGTTTGTTATCTTTCATAGCAAAACCAGCACCAACACTTATCATGATCTTATCAACAGCAGGAACATCCATGATGTTTGCAATTGCAAGCTCTTTTTGTAGTTCAGGTTTTAATGCAAGAAATTTTTCTTTTAAACGTGCCATGAATTATGCCTCCACTTTACGTACATTTGAAGCATCTATTGGCATCTCTTTATTAATAAAGCCGCCTTTTGGATTTTCTTCAGTTGGTTTAACAGTTTTCTTAGCTATTTTACAACCCTGTACTATTACTTTGTTTTTCTTTGGCATTACTGCTAGAACTTCCGCTTTAGTGCCTCTATCGTCACCAGCGATGATTTCTACAGTATCACCTTTTTTGAAATTAAATTTTGCCATTATACAACCTCCGGCGCGAGAGATACGATTTTCATGAAACCTGAATAACGAACTTCACGGCTGATTGGTCCAAATATACGAGTGCCTATTGGCTCACGTTTTGAATCCAAGATTACAGCTGCATTGTCATCGAAACGAATCAATGAACCGTTTTCACGTTGTACCTCTTTTTTAGTTCTAACAACTACTGCTTTAACAACTGCGCCTTTTTTGACTTTTGCAGTTGGTATAGCTTTTTTTACTGAAGCAACGATAACATCACCAACAGTAGCATAGCGTTTTTTAGATCCGCCAAGTACTTTGATACACATAATCTCTTTTGCACCAGTATTATCCGCAACGTTTAGGCGAGTGAAACTTTGAATCATGCTTCTGCTCCTACTAATACGATGCTTTTCAATCTATAAGATTTACTTTTAGATAAAGGACGACATTCAGCAGCAACAATTTCGTCACCTACTTTTAGTTCATTACGCTCATCATGTACCAGGTACTTTTTGAAACGTTTAACAACTTTATGATATTTTGGGTGCATTACACGGCGTTCTACTACGATAGATACAGTTTTATCACCAGATATCTTAATTACATTACCTTGAATTTCACGTTTATGTGTCATTACCAACCCTTACTTCATTGCGCTAAGCGCAGTGTTGATACGTGCAATATCTTTTTTAGCGAAACGTAGTTCACTATTATTTGTTAATTGCATCATTTTTTGTTTTATTTTCAAAGTAAACAGCTCAGTTTTTTTAACTTTTAGCATTGCTAGAAGTTCAGCTGTACTTTTTCCTGCTAAATCAGAATATTTCATTGCTCATCTCCGCAGTTATAATTTTAGTTTTAAATGGTAGTTTGTGCATTGCAAGAGTTAGCGCTTCACGTGCTAAGTCATGGTTAACACCACCCATTTCAAATATGATACGACCCGGCTTGATGTTCATTACCCATTGATCAACTGAACCCTTACCTTTACCCATACGAGTTTCAAGAGGTTTTGCAGTTAACGGTTTTGCTGGGAATACTCTGATCCAGATTTTACCACTACGTTTTATGTGACGTGTCGCAGAAATACGAGCTGATTCAATTTGACGAGAATTGATACGTCCAGCTTCAACAGCCTTAAATCCAATTGTTCCAAAAGTCAGTGTATAACCACTACGAGCGTAACCACGGTTACGACCCTTCATCATTTTACGGTATTTAGTTCTCTTAGGCAATAACATACTTATTCAGCCTTTCCGCTATTTTCGCGTCTTGGAGCACGTTTAACTGGGCGACGTGACTCTTGTTTTTCTTCTTTTACTTCAGCAGGAATACCTTTTGTAAGTACTTCACCTTTGAATATCCAAACTTTAACACCGATACAACCATAAGTTGTGTGTGCTTCAGCAAAACCGTAATCTATTTTTGCACGTAGAGTATGAAGTGGAACACGTCCCTCTAAATACCACTCAGTACGTGCCATTTCAGCACCACCAAGACGACCAGAAACAGATACTTTAATACCTTTTGCACCAGAACGTTGTGCACCCTGCATAACTTTTTTCATCGCACGGCGGAAAGCAACACGACGCTCAAGTTGAGTAGCAACATTTTCTGCAACAAGTTGAGCAGCAGCCTGAGCTTTTTTCTCTTCTTTAATGTTTACAGAAACTGGTTTACCAATGAGTTTTTCAAGAGTAGATTTCAATTTCTCGATATCTGAACCTTTTTTACCAATGATAATACCAGGACGAGCAGCGATAATAGTTACACGTAAACGTTTAACAGTACGCTCAATAATGATGTTAGAAACACCAGAATAGTAAAGCTCTTTTTTCAAATATGTACGGATTTTATGATCTTCACCAATGTTACCCGCAGCAGTTTTGAAATTAGGAAACCAACGGCTTTCCCAGTTACGGTTGATACCAAGGCGAAGGCCAATAGGATTAACTTTTTGTCCCATAATTATTTACCCTCTACTTCTACTAAAATATGTGCTGTTGGTTTACGAATACCAGACGCCATACCACGAGCACGTGGACGGAAACGTTTAAGTACTGGACCATTATCAACACGGCAAGATGTGATAACACAATCTGCTGCTTCGTTACCACTGTTAGCTACTGCAGATGCAACAACTTTAGCAATGATTTTCGCTGCTTTGTTTGGAGTGAATTCTAAAGCTGCAAGTGCAAGCTCAGCATTCATACCTTGAATTTCACGTGCAACAAGACGTGATTTGATAGGTGAAACACGGATAAATTTTAATAATGCTCTAGCCATAATTAACCTACCTTTTTCTGTACAGAACCTTTATGGCCCTTGAACGTACGAGTTGGAGCGAATTCTCCAAGTTTATAACCAATATGGTTTTCAGAAACGAATACTGGTACGAATTGACGTCCGTTGTGAACATTGAATGTCAAACCAACCATTTCTGGAAGAACCATACTACGACGTGACCAAGTTTTGATAGGTTTGTTGTCTTTTGCAGCTTTTGCAGCAACAACTTTCTTCATCAAATGATCATCAACAAATGGACCTTTTTTTACACTTCTTGCCATTTAACTACCTCTTCGGATTAGATTTACGGCGAGTAATAATAAGTTTATCACTAGCTTTTTTACGACGAGTTTTAGCACCCTTCGTTGGTTTACCCCACGGAGTAACCGGATGACGTCCTGAATTCGTTTTACCTTCACCACCACCATGCGGGTGATCGACAGGGTTCATAGCAGAACCACGAGTTTGAGGACGGATACCCATATGACGAGAACGACCAGCTTTCGCTATAACAATATTAATATATTCTTCGTTACCGACAACACCAACAGTAGCATAACACTCACCTAAAACTAAACGCATTTCAGAAGATGGCATACGAAGAGAAACATATTTCCCATCACGTCCCATAATTTGTGCACTTGTTCCAGCTGAACGAACCATTTGACCACCTTTACCAGGCTTAAGTTCGATATTGTGTACAGTTGTACCAACCGGGATGCTCATGAGTTTCATTGCATTACCGACTTTAACGTCAAGACCAGATTCAGCAGATGAAATAACATCTCCTACATTAAGACCTTTTGGTTGAAGAATATAACGTTTTTCACCATCAGCATAGTTGATTAGAGCAATACGACAGTTACGGTATGGATCATACTCGATAGCTGCTACTGTTCCAGGGACATTTAACTTATCACGTTTAAAATCAATTATACGGTATAGTTTTTTTGCACCCGCTTGTTTATGACGAGAAGTGATACGGCCATTGTTATTACGTCCAGCATGTGCAGGAAGTTTGATAAGCAATGAACGAACACTAGCTTTTGCAGTGATATCACCGTTGTCAACATTTGTATAAAAACGACGGCTTGGTGTTACTGGTTTATAAGTTTTAATAGCCATCTTATACCGCCAAACTTTCTATTTGTGCACCCTCTGGTAGAGTAACATAGAACTTTTTGAAGTTGTTTTGTTTACCAGCGATACCACGGAAACGTTTTACTTTTCCCGCTTGATTTAATGAGTTTATACGAGTTGGAACGATTCCAAAATACTCTCTAAACACCTCTTTAAGACCTGTTTTAGTCATACGAGGAGATGTTTGTACAACGATTACACCATCTTCTTGAAGACCAAGAGTCTTTTCTGTATATATAATAGATTTGATATCTGTAATATCTGCCATTATTCAGCCTCTCTTACAAGATTTTCCCAAACCGCTTTTTCGATCACTACTGAACGATAAGTTGCAGCTAAGAATGCGTTTAACTCATTTTCTTCAACTACATAAGCAGATTGAACGTTACGGAATGCTAAGAATGTTTTTTCATCTAAAATAGATTTTACAAACAATGCATCACGTTGACCAAGAGCATTAAATATTGCCATTGCATCTTTTGTTTTACCAGAAGCAACTTCAAGAGTATCTATAATAAATAGTTTCCCGTTGTTAGCTAACTCGTCTAAAGCAAATTTAAGAGCAAGTTTCTTTTGTTTTTTGTTGATTTTAAGATCGTAGTTACGGTTATTTTTCGAACCGAAAGCTTGACCCCCTCCAACAAATAATGGTGAACGACGTGAACCAGCACGTGCTCCACCTTTACCTTTTTGAGCCCATGGTTTTTTACCACCACCGCTTACTTCTGCACGAGTCTTAGTAACAGCAGTATTAGCACGTAATCCTGCTTGGTAAGACTTTACATATAGATATAAGTTGTGTGAGTGAATCCCACTAAAGCTTGCTGGTAATGCTAACTCAGATGCTTTTTCAAATTTTTCATTAAGTACTATAGCGCTCATTATTTACTAACCTTTACACGACCTAATGCACCGTTAGCACCTGGAATTGATCCAGCAACAACTAGTACACCGTTTTCAGCGTCATAAGAGATAATTTCATTTTTAACAGTAATTTTTGTATTACCATATTGACCTGGCATTTTTTTACCCGGTTGTACACGACCTGGCCACTCAGCATTACCGATTGAACCAACTAGTCTGTGAAAACGTGAACCGTGACCACCAGGACCACCAGCAAAATTCCAACGTTTCATAGCACCAGTAAAACCGCGACCTTTTGTATTAAAAGATGATTTTACAACTTTAGCCGACTCAAGTGGACTCATATCTAAGTCACCAGCTTCAGCGTTTGCAACGCTCATTGTTACAAAACGATTGAATTCAGCAGACAAAGAATATTTCTTTTGTTGCCCTTCTACCGCTTTATTCATTTTTTTGCCATTGTTATAAGCAACAATCGCAACCCCATTATTAACTTCACATACCTTAGCTTCTTTTACTTTTAATAAAGTAACAGGCTTACTTGGTACAGTGATAGTACGGCTCATACCGATTTTTTCAACAATATATTCCATAACCTATCTCCTTACTTGTCCATAGAGCGTACTTCTACGTCTACTTCCGGTGCTAGATCAAGTTTCATGAGAGAGTCAACAGTCTCTGGCGTAGCAGAAACGATATCGATCAAACGTGCATGCATACGGATCTCAAATTGTTCACGAGAATCTTTATTGATGTGAACTGATTTCAAAACTGTATATTTACGAATCTTTGTTGGCAAAGGAATCGGTCCACGAATATGTGCACCAGTACGCTTTACAGCCTCTACGATTGACGCTACTGAACGATCGAGTACACGATGATCATAAGCTTTCAATTTCAAACGAATTTTTTCCATGTTTTTCCTTCTAAAGAACTCGTCAGGTCAAGCCTAACTATATTAAGGGAACGGAATTATAGCCAAGTGCCTACAAATATTCAAGGATTTAGGGCACAAAAATTGATTTATTGTAAAATTTATTTCCTTTTTATAAGGAAGTGATATAATTTTCAAATCTAAAAAATTGGAATATTATGGAAATCTTACTCGATGAGCTTTATAAAATCGATCTTACATGTAACCATTATGTTGAGCGAAAACTACAACTTGATGAACAAAGCTATCAAATTAGCGGTATAGCTCAAAGTGGAAAGACAGAACTTGTAAAAGCATATCTGCTTACATGTAAGAAAAACAGTTATCTTTATATTGATATTGCTGATGTAAGAATTGAGATAGATGAACTCAATCTTTTTCTTCAGGATTTTTGTACGAAAAATAAAATAAGTATTCTTGTCCTAGATAACTTCGTTCCTGAAGTAAACATTATCAATGTCTCACAGCTTATCGTATGCTCTAGAAAAGCTTATGACCTCGATTTTCTCATCAATAAAAAACTTACTCCTCTTGATTTCGAAGAGTTTTTAGCTTTTGAAAGCAGATATGACTCGACTGCCATCTCTCACTACCTTCAACTTGGCGGTTTCGCGGCACTACAAAGAGTCTCTGCTGATAACCGTGCGAAATATATTCAAGAGAAATTCCGCTATGCGCTTTCGGCTTTAGAGTTTGATATTTTGGTTACGGCTACGAAGTCACTTGGACAAAAACTTTCCGCTTTTAATATTTATGAAAAGCTCAAACTCAAAAGAAAAATCTCCAAAGATATGCTTTACAAAACTTTTGAATCAATGATTACTGATGGCTATCTTTTTCAGCTCTCAAAAGTGGGCTATCCAAATGCTACAAAAAAGATTTATCTCTGCGATATCATCTTTAAAAGTACGCTGACTATACAAAAAAACTTTGCCAGAGTCTTTGAAAATATTGTTTTTTTAGAAATACTCAAAAATGAAACAGAATTTTTCTATGAAGAGGGAATCGAGTTTTATATTCCTAACAACAGTGAGATCATTTTATGTATGCCCTTTGCTGAGGAACGGATGCTATTTAAAAAGCTCGAATCCATAGAAGCATTCATCTTCTCAAATCAGATTCAAAAGATCACATGTGTGACGATGAGTAAAGAGGGAGAGATCAGCCATCCTATAAGTAAAGTTGAGATGTTGCCTTTTTCACAGTGGGCATTAAGTGACTAAAAGCTACAATTTTTTATGAAAAATAGTACTTTATGCGGAATCGATGAAGCTGGACGCGGGCCTTTGGCGGGTGATCTCGTGATGGCTGGATGTATCTTACACCCAAAGGGCACTTCGCATGTAAGCGTTGAAGGTTTGAATGATTCCAAAAAACTCACACCGAAAAAACGCGAAGAACTTTATGAAAAGATTATAGAAAATTCCACATATCATATAGTCAAGTTTTCCGCTCTTCAAATAGATGAGATGGGAATATCCAAATGTCTCAAAGCAGGACTCGAAGAGATAATGCAAAATATCAAAGCTTCCAACTATCTTTTTGATGGCAATACAAACTTTGGCGTTAAGGGCTTAGAAACTCTTATCAAAGCTGATGAGACCATCCCTGAAGTCAGTGCGGCTTCCATTTTGGCAAAAGTGGTTCATGACAGAGATATGATGGAACTCGACCGTCTTTATCCAGAGTATAAGTTTGCCTCACACAAAGGGTATGGAACCGCTTACCATGTAGAGATGATAAAACAACATGGTTACAGCGATGTGCATAGACGAACCTACAAGATCAAAGCTCTTGAAGCCACACTCTTTTAAAACACTATCATGTAAGGTATAATCCTACCCATGAAATCGATAACATATATAGAGCAAGCGCTCGCAGAACTAGACAAAGAGGTTGAAGCAACGCTTCTAAACATCAAACTTTCTTTAAAAGAGAAAGACAACGTTATGCTTCCTATGTTGTTACAAAAAAAAGTTTTGAAACAAACATTAGAAGATTTGACCTATCTTAAAGAGCATCCACCGACTCCAGATCAACCGTGTGGCATCTCCAAATACAGAGAAGATTAAACAATTTTCTCTCTTCTTGTAGAATTTTTTATACTAAAATCATTATATTTGTAATTTTTAGAGTTATGAAAGTGTTAAGATTATGTGTGATTTTAAAATGAAGTACTCCCCTCCAGATACCTGCGGCACATAATAAGACGGAGTGTGCTGCTGTATTCCTACCCTGACACATTACCCCGCAATACCATTGCACAGGTCTAAAGGAGAGCGTTCAAAACACAGACTTGTATGTTCTGAGCGCTTTTGAGAGTAGAAGTATAGCAAAAAAAATTTAATTTAAAAGAATAATCTGATAAAATCCAAATATGTTGTATATCACCGTAGCACTCAGTGCCGAAGCCAGACCACTCATAGAACATTTTAAACTCACAAGAACCTATACTTTGCCTTATACGATGTTTGAAAATGAACAGATAAGACTCATAGTCACAGGCGTAGGAATAGAGAACGCCATGATGGCAACAAGCGCTTTTTTAGGGCATTTTTCACCCTCTAAAACCGATATGCTTCTCAATCTCGGAATCTGCGCCGCGCCAAAAAACTTTGAGATAGGTGAGGCGTTTTTAGCGCATAAAATCTGTTACAAAGATGGATTCTATTTTCCAGATATTTTATTTGAGCACTCGTTAAAAGAGAGTGATATTCAGAGCGTCGATGAACCAACACAAGAGATGCTAGAACTTCCAGCAGATATGGAAAGTTACGGCGTTTATAAAGCGGCTTCACGATTTTTTAGCACACATCAGATCATCTTTTTTAAAGTCGTTTCAGATCATTTTGAACCCTTATATGTAAGCAAAGAACTTGCCATTAGTCTCATCTTTCAAAATCTAAAAAATCTTGAGGCAGTGCTTCACTCGGCTGCTTATGTGAGTAACAAAGATCCTCTTTTTTCGCAAGAGGAAAAAGAACTCATAACTAGCATCTCAGATCATCTTACAAAAGCCCAATCTGATAGTTTTTATGATGCTTGCTGTTACTATAAACTGCATCACAAAAAACCTTTACACCCGCAGGGCACTTCGCATGAAAGCCTTATAAAAGTACCAAAAGACAAACTATCCAAAAAAGAGAGGAGCGAGTATCTTGAATCACTTATTAAAACCCTCACACTGTGACTTTTTCTCTCATCTTTACATAGAAGAAAGCGTCAAAGATGAGCCTCTTACATGGAAGATAATGCAGAAATTTTCAAACTCCAAAATTATTTTTATCAAACATTACAAAGATGTTTTCAACCGTCCAAATCAGGACTTTGGAGTTCAGAGCAAAAGCAAAAATCTTATCTTAGCACGAAGAGAAACACCATTTTTGTATGAAGGTTCTTACTACAGCGACGGTTTTGAGTATGAACATTTCTTTTACACACCCTCAATTTTGGGCTGTTTATATGACTGCGAATATTGCTACCTCAGCGGAATGTATAATTCGGCTAACAGCGTATTTTTTGTCAATACTCAAGATTTTTTTGATGCTGTCTTGCCTTATCTTAACAAACCCACACTTATCGCCATCTCTTATGATACGGACACTTTAGCCATAGAATCTTTGACTTCACATACAAAAGAGTGGATAGCGTTTGCTCAAAATCATCCAAACCTCCATCTTGAAGTGCGTACAAAAAGCGCAAATTTCAAAGCAATAAAATCTTTGCAAAGTAACGATAATATTGTCCTCGCTTGGACTCTTTCACCGCAAAAGATCATTGATCTTTATGAACATAAAACACCCTCACTTGAAAAACGTCTTAGTTCCATAAAAGAAGCGATAGACGCTGGCTGGAGAGTGCGAGTCTGCATCGATCCTGTCATCTATAATGAGGAGTTTAATGAACTTTATCCGCCTCTTATCGAGAAACTTTTCAGGACAATCGATGCTGAAAAACTTTTTCAGCTGACACTCGGAAGTTTTCGTATGAGCTCAACCCATCTTAAAAAGATCAAAAAACTGCGTCGAAGTGATATCGCTTTTTACCCTTACGAAGTCAAAGATAACATCGTTTCTTACGGCAAAACAATAGAGCAAACCATCTTACATGTAATGATACAATGTGCTACAAAATATATCGACAAAGAGAGGATAAGAACATGGCAACTGCAGTAGTTACAGGCGCGAGCCGAGGGATAGGAGAAGCGATCTCACAAAGACTTTTAGAGCTTGGTTATAACGTTATCGGCATCAGCAGAACTATCGATGAAAGTCCGATTCATCATCCAAATTTCAAAGCACTTACCTGTGACCTCAGCGATGAAAAAATGACTGCTTCCATTCTCACACTTCTTAGCACTGATCCATCTATTACGATCCTTTGCAATGTCGCTGGATTTGGCGTTTTTGAGCCACACGAAGAGATCGATGCACAAACCATCACAAAAATGGTCACGCTTAACCTCACAGCTCCTATGATGCTGAGTAACGGACTTTTAAGGGCGTTAAAATTTAATGAAGGAATCATCTTCAATATTACCTCCATCGAAGCCCTTCGCCACTCCAAATTTTCCGCTATCTACACAGCGACCAAAGCAGGTCTTCGTGCGTTTAGTCTCTCACTTTTTGAAGAAGTAAGAAAAAGCGGAGTCAATGTCGTGAGTATAAATCCCGATATGACAGCTACCTCATTTTTCGATGAACTTCGATTTGGAACTTCTGAGGAGTTTGATAAGCGCCTCGAAGCCGAAGATATCGCCGATGCTGTACAAAACATACTTCAAATGAGAAACGGCGTCGCAATTACAGATATTACGATTCGTCCGCAAAAATTTGGCCTTGAGAAGAAAAAATAGTCCTTTGGAATCTTTTTTGCTTAGTTAAACAATAACCAAACTCTGTCGATGTTACCTTCAGAAAGAAAATATAAATTTTAAAGGATTCATTATGAGTTCAACTGGAGCATTAAGCTCGCTCGGTATCGGTTCTGGGGTTTTAACTTCAAGTGTTATTGATCAGCTAAAAGCAAGTGACACAAGCCTTATTATTACGCCCATTAATAATAAAATAACAACCAATACAAACAAGCAACAATCTATGAGCCTTTTAAGCAGCCTAGCAACTTCACTTACGGGTTCTGTCTCTTCTTTGGAGGGTAGTTCTTTGTATCAAAAACGAACTGTTTCTGGAGCTAACAGTGCAGTAAGTGTTACTGCTGACACGGGTGTAGCTGTTCAAAACTTTTCTATCTCAAACACAAAACTTGCAACGACGAATGTCTCACAATCAGGTAGTTTTACAAGTTCGGCAAATACTATAGCTTCTGGAAGTGGACAGTTCAATCTCAATGTTAATGGAACTGATTATAAGATAGCTTATGATGGAACCACTACCTATGATGATCTTAAAACGAAAATCAATGATATTGCAGGAGCTGATGTAAGTGCAAGTATTCTTCAAACTGGTGATACAAGCTATAGCCTTATACTCAACTCTAAAAATACGGGGAAAGCGCAACAGATTACACTAACAGATTTGAGTACAAAAGCGAATAGTGCTCTTACGAGTAATGATTCTCTCTCTGGAACATTTAGTGCTAAAACCTCGACTATTTCTACTGGAACGGGTACATTCGCACTTAAAGGCAGTAGTGGCAATACTATTGGCTCATCATTTCAATACAGTGCTACAACATCCCTAAGTGACTTAGCAACTATGATCAACAACGATCCAACAGCTAGTGCGAGTGTGAATGCAAGCGTGATTAAAAACGATTTAGGAACATATAATCTTGTTTTAACACCAAAAGCGGGTACAACGGGACCTATCAGCATGGCTAATCTTACGGGTACCTTAGATACAAAACTAACAGGCGCTACAACAACCACAAATGGAGGTATGTCAAACATCCAAGCTGCTTCTGACGCCTCATTTAAATATAACGGTATTACTTTAACAAGATCTACAAACACTATTTCAGACATCACAGTCGGTGTCACGATCAATCTACTGAGTACAGATTCCACTTCAACTGCGAACATCAGTATTACTCAGGATGCTCAGCCTATTAAAGATGCGATGCAAAGTCTTATAGACAGCTATAACGCTATGAACAAACAATTAACATCTATGACCCAAACAGATGCAACGACAGGCACGGTAGGATTATTTAATGGCGATAGTTCCATTAATGGGATCGATAGAGCTATCAAACAAATTTTAACCTCTTCAAGTGGTAGCGGACTCTCTTTAACACAGTATGGCATCAACATCAATCGTGATGGTACACTGAGCTTTGACAGCAGTGCCTTTGATACAAAAATGGCTGAAAGCCCAGACGCTATGGCAGCATACTTCAGTGGAAAAACAACAATCGATAGTAATGGAAATAGTAGTACAACAGATGGTATTTTCAATACCCTTTATACAAATCTGAATGATTTAACAAAATTGAGTGGTGTTTTAGCAAACTTGACAACAGGGCTTACGACAGAAGCTACATCTCTCACAAGCGATAGAACAAGAGCAACCGATGCACTTACTGCGAAATATGATACGATGACTCAGCAGTTTATCGCTTATGATTCCATCATTAGTAATCTGAACAATCAATTTTCATCCCTCTCTCAACAAATCTCAATGGCAGTAAACGGCAAATAAAGGATAATATAAATGTACCAACCAAACGCATATAGCACTTACGCTCAAAACAATGTCGGCATAGAATCTCCACAAAAGCTTATAGAGATGCTTTATGAGGGAGTATTACGTTTTAATACTCAAGCCAAACGTGCTATTAGAGATAATGATATAGAAAAAAGAACCTATTGGATTAATCGTTCAAATGCTATTTTTATTGAACTACTCAATTCCTTAGATCACACGCAGGGTGATGTTGCACATTATCTCAATGGTTTATATACTTATCAGCTCCATCTTATGAGTCAAGCAAATGTACATAATAGTGAAACACATTTAGATCAAGTAAATCAGGTTATAAAAGGTCTCTTAGAAGCATGGAGAGATGAAACCCATGTGGAACAATGAGTTCAAACTCGCCATTTTAAATAAAGATACAAAACGAATAGATCTTCTCCTCACTCAGATGCCAAAATTTGAGACTTTAGAAGAGATGCAAGAAGCTTTTTATCTCTTCAATCATGCAAGAGAGCTCCTTGAGGGCCTCAAAGATGAGACTGCAAAGTCAATGAAAAAGATTAAAGAAACCATCCGCTATATTGAATCAACAAGCACAGAAATCCCGTCAAAACTCGATATAATGCAATAACTACATATTTTAGGTAAGATCAATGTTTAATCATAAAACTATTCTCATCACAGGCGGAACAGGCAGCTTTGGAAAGCAGTTTGTCAAAACTATTTTACAGCTATATAAACCGCATAAGATTATTATCTATTCCCGCGACGAACTCAAACAATACGAAATGGCACAAAAGTATTCTGATGGCTGTATGCGCTATTTTATAGGTGATATACGAGATCTTCCTCGTCTACAACGTGCTATGAAAGATGTTGATTATGTTGTTCACGCTGCAGCACTCAAACATGTCCCAATCGCTGAATATAACCCAATGGAATGTATCAAAACAAATATCATGGGTGCTCAAAACGTCATCGACGCGGCGATAGATAATGGGATCAATAAAGTTATTGCGCTCTCAACCGACAAAGCAGCAAGTCCTATCAACCTTTACGGCGCTTCCAAACTAGCATCAGATAAACTTTTTGTAGCAGCAAATAACATTACAGGAACTGCCCCGACTCGTTTTAGTGTTGTGAGATATGGTAATGTTTTAGGCTCTCGCGGTTCTGTTCTGCAATATTTTCAAAAACTCATAGATGATGGTGAAAAATCTCTTCCTATTACCGATGAAAATATGACTCGTTTTTGGATCACTTTGCAAGAGGGTGTTGATTTTGTACTCAAAAACTTTCAAAGAATGCATGGAGGGGAAACTTTTGTTCCAAAAATACCCTCTATGAAAATGACCGATATGGCACTCGCTATCGCACCAACGCTCGAACAACATAACATTGGTATCCGTCCCGGAGAAAAACTTCATGAAGTGATGTGCCCACAAAATGATGCGCATTTAACCATTGAATTTAACGATCATTATGTCATTCAACCTACCATTCAATTTACTCAAAAAGTCGATTTTTCTAAAAATGCTCTTGGTGAAGTCGGCAAAAAAGTGGAGTGTAGCTTTGAATATAGCTCCGACAAAAACACGCATTGGCTCACACATGATGAACTTTTAGAAAAAATAAAACTTACTGCAACAGAAGAAAAATGATTCCTTACTCCCGCCAAAGCATCTCAGATGAAGATATCAACGAAGTCGTTCGAGTTTTGCAAAGTTCTCATCTCACACAAGGCAAAGAGGTCGAACTTTTTGAAGAAGCGATCTGCGAATATATCGGCTCTAAATTTGCCATTACTTTCAACTCTGCGACCTCAGCACTTTTAGCGGCTTATGCCGTAAGTGATATTGAGCCAGACGATGAGATCATCACCACGCCAATCAGCTTTGTGGCAACTTCCAATATGTTTGTAGCACTTGGAGCAAAGCCCATCTGGTGCGACGTGAAGCTTGATGGCAACATTGATGAGCGTTTTATCGAACGTCTTATCACTCCGCGCACAAAAGCGATCGTTCCTGTTGATTTTGCAGGTAAACCCGTAGAGATTGCAAAGATAAACGAGATCGCAAAGAAACATAATCTGCTTGTCATCCAAGACTCTTCCCACGCTTTTGGAAGCTCCATTGATGGGAAAAAAATCGGCACATTTGCAGATATGACCATTTTTAGTTTTCATGCCATCAAACCACTTACTACCGGAGAAGGTGGATGTGTCGTAACCGACAACGAAGAGTTCGCCAAACGTCTTCGACTCTTTCGCTCACACGGAATAGTAAAAAAACAGCTTTGGAACTCCGATATGGTAATGCTCGGGCACAACTTTCGTCTCACTGAATTTGCCGCAGCACTTGGACGAAGCCAGCTCAAACGTCTGGATAATTTCTTACATGTAAGAGATGAAATAGCTCATTATTACGATGAAAGATTTCAAGGCAACAAACTCTTTTCAACTATCAAACTTGAAAACAACACTACATCATCTAGACATCTCTATCCCATCATTTTAATTCCTGCGTTGCAGTGCCCTAAAGAGGATATTTTTACAGAGCTCCAAGAGCACGGATTAGGTGTACAAGTACATTATAAACCTATCTATCAAAACAGTTTTTACAAAGAGAAGTTTGGTGAGACAAGCTTACATGTAAGCGATGACTTTTACCGCTCCGAGCTTTCCATTCCTTGCCACCAAGAGATGAGTATGGAAGATGCGAAGTTTGTGGCAGACACACTGCTTGAAGTGGTTGAGAAGTACAGCTACCGAGGGTGCAGTTTTTAGTCTTTTGAACTAACATTTTTAGTGCCAACTAATTTTGAATTATCGGGTTGTTTTATATATAATGTTCGTTGAATAAACAGTTATGTTTCAAAGGTAACTTTTCATGAATGATTTAGATCGAGTAATAAAACAAATTGATCAGATTACAGCTCCCTTTAGACAAGTTGCCGGTACATTAAATAAAGTTATACCTCCTCATATTCAGAAACTTAATGAAGCCTTAGGGCCAACAGTTCAAAGGTTAAATGAAATAACAAGGGCATATGAACCTTTTTTTAGTCAAATTAACGCTACTTTAGCCAAAGTTGCCGAGGCAGCGAAAAAGTGGCAGGTAGCAAGAAAAGAAGATGTTACAGTCATGGCTGATAATGGCTGGTATCCTAATTGGTATACGTTTTTCTATTACCCTGAAACACCTATTGATTCACTAGATGAGCTTATGGAAAGACACCTTGAGGAAAACTGGGATGAAATAACTGCAAAAATATTGAAGTTTTGCTCAAATCGCAAACATATTCTTGAAAATGCCTTTGAGTTACACAAACAAGGAAACTATGTCGCGTCAATACCATTATTTTTTGCTCAAGCTGATGGTGTATGTTCCGAGGTTTTAAAAAGTTTCTTATTCACAGGAAATGAAACACAAGAGAAACTCAATGAACGAATTGAGAAAGGTGAAATAGAAGCTAATATGTTTACAGATATATTTCTAGAGCCTTTTAAACTAAAGAATCATCACAATGCTGGTATTGCAAAATCAAGCATTGCAGCTAAAAATAAAGCTCCTAATAGAAATGGTATTCTTCATGGTCATAGAAAACACTTGGATTATGGGACAAAAATGAATTCATTAAAGGCTTTTTCACTTTTAAGTTTTATTGTTTACACAGTTAAAGACTTGATAAATGAAACATAACAAAATGGTGGAGCAATCAAAAAGCCACCAGAGAGTGCAGTTTTTAATCTTTTAACCGTTTTGTCAAAAAACTATTGAGCTGATTTGCAAACTCTTGGGCATCTTTTTGTGAAAACGGCTTGGGCCCTCTCGTGTTTTCTCCACTCTCACGTATCGACTCCATCAGATTTCTCATCGCCAGATATTGCTTAATGTTGTCCACACTGTACAGCTCGCCTCTATGATCAATTGCGTGAGCATTTTTAGAGATGATGCGATCAGCAAGCGGGATATCCGCGGTAATGATGAGATCGCCCTCTTCTGCCATCTCGACGATTTTATGGTCAGCCTCATCTGCACCCTGTTCTACGATGATATAGGTTACAAACTTACTTGCTCCAATGTTTATCTTTTTGTTGGCTATCACAAAAGTCTCAAGTGCTAGACGCTCGATACTTCTAAGTATGATAGGTTTTAAAAGATTTGGAAAAGCATCGCCGTCTATAAAAAGCCTCATCTAGCCGTATATCTCAGCAACACGACCGACTTCTTTGCTCATAAGACGCACTTTTATGCCATGAGGATGAAAAGCAGAATTAGTCAAAATATCGCGAACTACGCCATCTGTTAATTTTCCCGTGTCTTGATCTTGCTTTAAGACAATGGCAACGCGAATGCCGCTTCGTATATTTTTACGCTCTCGTCCGTCCATTTGTAAGTTCTCCCTTGTGAATATCCCGATTTTAGGACATTAGTAGCTATAATTATACTATGAATTTAATGATCATCATCCAAGCCCGAATGACTAGCACCAGACTTCCTGCCAAAGTGATGCTTCCGCTATGTGGCAAAACTGTTTTGGAGATCATGCTAGATCGTCTAGCACCTTTTCACAAGAACATCATCATAGCCACCACGGATGATGGTTCACAAACTCCAATAGTTCAGCTTTGCGAAACCTTACATGTAAAGCATTTTGAGGGTGATACGGATGATGTTTTGAGCCGTTACTACCACAGCGCAATAAAGTTCGACGCGGATGATGCGACTATCATCGTGCGATGCACAAGCGACTGCCCACTGATAGATGCAGATATCATAAAAGAGACGATTGAGTTTTATAAAAACAGTGACGCAGAATATGTCTGTGCCTGCCAAAACAGTGGCTTTCCGCGTGGGATGGACAGCGAAGTTTTCTCATTTAAACAGCTCAAAGAGGCTTACCAAAATGCTTCTACTCCTCATCAAAAAGAGCACGTCACACCCTACATCAAAGAAAATGTTAAATGTGCATCTTACAAAAATACACAAGATCATTCAAAATACCGTCTTACCCTTGATGAGGCAGATGACTATAAAGCCATCACGGAACTCTATGCAAAACTAGGGTACAAAACCGATTTTTCTTATGAAAAGCTCATAGCAACGCTCGAAAAAAATCCCAATATTTATGAAATAAATAAGCATGTTGAACAAAAAAAATATACTCATTAGAATCGATTCATCTTCAAGTATCGGGCTTGGGCATCTGATGCGAACGCTTCTTTTGGCTACCTCTCTCAAAAAGTATTTCAATATCACTTATGTTACGCAAAATCTCAAAGGCAATCAAAACCATCTTATAGAACAAAATGGTTTCGCTCACAGAATCGTTCAAAATATGGATTGTGATACGCTTCTTGAAGTCATCAAAGAGCTTGGTCCAACGCTTTGTATTATCGACCATTATGGCATTAATATCGGTTGCGAAACTCAGATCAAAAGTATCTGTCCTCTTTTGGTCTTTGATGATGAGTTCAAGGTTCACAATGCAGATATCGTTTTAAACCACTCATTCATCGCGAAAAAAAGTGACTATGATTATCTCAAAAATACAAAAATCTTAGCTGGAAGTAGCTATACGCTTTTAAAAGATGATTTTTTATCTCACAAAAATTGCTTCACTCCGCTTGGAACTCTAAAGAATAAAAAAATTCTTATTACACTCGGTGGAAGCGACCCACAAAATCTCTCACTTCGCATCAAAAAGTGGCTTATAACTCAAGAGAAATCCCTACACCCAAAGGGCACTTCGCATGTGCACATTGTGACAACCTCGGCAAATCAGAAAATCACCTATCTCAAAACGGCAGACAAAGAACTTATCGTCAACGCAGAGGATATGGCAAAACTAATGCAAGAATATGATCTTATCATCACTAGCGCAAGCACTTCACTTTTGGAAACTTTTGCTCTTAAAAAACCATTCATCGCTATCCAATGCGCTTCAAATCAAAGTAAAACTGTCGATGTATTACAGAAACAAAATCTTAAAAATATCATCACAAAATTTAGTCTTGCATCTTTAAAAAGCGCGCTAAACTTTGTACAATACCATCCACACAAGATAAAAAGAGTTCTAAACAAATATCACTTTCAAAAAGATAAAGTCGCAAGGGAGATAATCCATGAATATACATAGCATCGCTTTTGTGTCAAACACCATCACAAAGCCTTTTGAACGATTTTTAAAAGAGTATTCCCTAACGCACTTTCCGCTTGATACCATCATCGATACGCTTTATGCGAAAGTCGAAGAAGAGCTTCTCATCTTGCTTCTTGATGAGAGCTTTTTTAGCGAGAATTACGATGAAAGTTTTTTACTTTTAAAAAATGCGCTGCTTCATTTCCGTGTAAGTAACAGCGCAAAAATCATCATCAATACCGTGAATGAAGAGTTTAACGAGATATTCATACCCTACCATGTAAGCAAAGAATTGGCTCTTCTCACGCTCAATCAAAAAATAGCATCTTTGCAAAACGAAGTGGCAGACCTTGCTGTTTTGGACTTTTACGCACTTTGCAAAGAGCACGGAAGTAAAAATCTCATCAGCCAAAGAAACCGCTACCTTTTTCAAACACCCTTCACAAAAATGGCAACGGAACTTCTAAGTGCGAAGATAAGAGAACTGATTTCGCTTTTTCACACACCTCGTATCAAAGCAATTGCCGTCGATGCGGATAACACGCTTTGGGGCGGAATCGTCGGCGAAGATGGAATCAGCGGCATAAAAATAGACAATAATTATCCTGGCATCATCTACAAAAAGTTTCAAAACTATCTCTTAGAACTAAAAAATAGTGGGATTATACTTATCTTACTGAGCAAAAACGATGAAAGTGCCGTGCAGGAAGTGTTTAGCAAAAAAAATATGCCACTAAAGTTGGATGACTTTGTAGCGACTGCTATAAACTGGAACTCAAAAAGTGAGAACCTCAGCGCTATTTTAAAAGAACTCAGCCTTACAAAAACAGGCATTATTTTCATTGATGATTCCTCTGCGGAAATCGAAGAGATGAACCAAAGGATGCAGATAGAGTGCTTTAAGATGAACCCTTCAAATCCACTCGAAAATATTGAGACGCTCAAAAATATCACCGCTTTAAAAACTCTACATGTAAGCGATGAAGACAGTAAAAAAACAGCACTTTATAAAGATGAAAAAGAGCGCTCAACTTTAAGTTCGACTCTGCAAAGCAAAGATGATTTTATAGCCTCTTTAAACATCGAGATAAGCGTTACATGTAACAATATTCATCACCTAGAGCGTATAACACAACTAACAAACAAGACTAACCAGTTTAATCTCACGACTAAAAGATATGAGTTTCACGAGATAAAAGAACTGATGCAAGAGGGTTTTGTTTATGACTTTAGCGTGAATGATAAGTTCGGAGATATGGGACTTGTCGGGGTTGTCATCATCAAAGACAATGCAATCGATAGCTTCTTGATGAGCTGTCGAATTTTGGGTCGTGGAATCGAAGAGTGCGCGTTAGAGTTTATAACACGCAGACATCAAAACCCAAGTGCTACTTACTGTAAAACAGAGAAAAACTCTCTCGTCGAAGAGTTCTATGACAAAAATGGATTTGAACTTACGCAAGCTCAGGGCTCTAAGCATTACAAATTTAGAAATTTTGCCGATATCAATGAAAGTATAAAGGTTAACTATGAATCTTAAAACAATTATTTTAAAAGCCGTAAAAGATGTGAATGAACAGCTCCAAATCGATGAGTTGGAAAATATCCACGAAGAGACTCCACTTTTTGAACTCCTCGATTCTCTTGGAACGCTTGATCTCATTTTAGAGCTTGAGTCCTCTTTGGAAGAGCATACGGGAGAGTATATCGCCGTTGCAAATGAAGAGAGTATGGACAAAAACAACACCCCTTTTAAAACGATAGTGACCTTAGAAAATTATCTGCTTCAAAGGATAGCCGATGAGTCAAATTAGTTTTGCTAACATCGCTATCATTGCGATGGCAACGACTGTGGGCAATAATATCATCGAGCTTGAAGATGAAAAAGAGCGTTTTGGATTTGATGATGATTCTTTTTCCAGACTCCAAAGAAGCATTGGTTTAAAAACACGTTATATCGCCGATGAAGGAGTTTGTGCAAGTGATCTGTGCGTTCAAAGTGCCGAAAATATCTTTGCAAATACTGAGATAATAAAAGAGGAGATTGAAGCGCTTTTGTTTGTCACACAAAGTCCTGACTACAAAGCTCCCTCGACGGCTATCATCATGCAAGATCGTTTGGGTTTACCAAAAAGTTGCGCGGCATTTGATATCAACCTTGGATGCAGTGGATTTATCTACGGACTTTTCACAGCTTTTTCTTATGTCAACAGTGGGATGAAAAAAGTCTTGTTATGCGTAGGCGATGTGAATAGCTACTTTTCAGGCGAGCGCGACAAGATATTTACGCCGCTTATGGGCGATGCGGGAAGTGCCATTATCATCGAGAAAAAAGACGCGCCACGTAGCTTTTTTTCACTTTACAGCGATGGAAGCGGATACAAGCATCTCATCGTCCCAGCGGGCGGAGCAAGAACTCCAAGCACGCCTGAAACACTCATTCCAAAAGAGAGAGAAGATGGCGGAATCCGCCGTGATGAAGATCTCTTTATGGATGGCAAAGAGGTGTTTAACTTTGCTATCAAAACCGTGCCTCCGCTTATCAAAGAAATAGTGGAATTTGCGGGTAAAGAGAACGACGAAATAGACTATTTTGTACTGCATCAAGCAAACCCTTACATCCTAAAAACAATCGCTTCACGTCTCAAAGTAGAAAAAGAGAAAGTACCGCTCGAAACTGGGCAAATATATGGCAACCAAAATGCCGCATCTATTCCCGGAACAATCAACGGCTTTTTAAGCGACGAGTTTAGTTCCAAAAAACTCACCATCGCCATTGCAGGTTTTGGCATCGGGCTTAGTTGGGGCGGAGCTGTGATTCAAATGGACAATATCTATGCGCCTAAAACAGAACTCTATAAAAAGGAACTATGATGACACAAGAGGAATTTTTAGTACGTCTCGCTGAGGAAGTACAACTAGACCGTGCACTAAGTGCAGATGAGATGCTTTGTGATATTGCTGAATGGGATTCACTTGCGATGCTTGGCGCGCTCAGTGTGTTTGATGAGATCGGAGTCAATGTGGAGATCGATGAGCTTGAAAACTGTAAAAGTATCAAAGATATTTTAAACAAGGCTGGATTTGACTCTTAAGGGTTTTGATATTACGCTTACATCGCTTACATGTAAGGATATTGAGATGGTACGAAACTGGCGCAATAGCGATGAAGTGAAGCGTTATGCGCTCAATCAAAACTATATTACAAAAGAGCAGCAAGAGGCGTGGTTTCAATCATTGCAAGAAAAAGAGGATAAGTATTTTGTTATTTATGCCAAAGATGAACCCATCGGACTTATTTGGTTCAATAAATGCGATGAAACAGTAGAAACAGGGTTTTATATCTATGACACAACTAAACAAAACTCGCTCACTCCATACAAAATAGTTAGTATTTTTCATGAGTATCTTTTCAACTCCAAGGAGTTCAAAACTCTTACATGTAAGATTATGCATGACAACCAAAGAGCTGTGCGTTTTAATCTCTCACTCGGCTACAAAGAGATTGAAATATATGAAGAATATAAAAGTTATACATTGAAATTTGATGATTATATAAAAGCAGTTGCTAAAATATCAAAACTGCTTTTAAAAGAGAATGAATGAAAATAGCTGCGCACGACACATCTGAAAAAGTCTTCATCATCGCAGAACTCTCCGCGAACCATAATCAAGATTTTTCCCTTGCAAAAAAAGCGGTTTTAGTAGCTTTCGAAGCTGGATGTGATGCCATAAAACTCCAAACTTATACGCCTGATTCACTCACGCTCGACGTCAAAGATGAAAAGTTTAAAGCGGGCGATCTGTGGCAGGATGAATATCTTTATGATCTCTACAAACGTGCATGTATGCCGTATGAGTGGCACAAACCTTTAAAAGAGTATGCTGATGAGCTTGGAATCATTTTATTTTCATCACCGTTTGATCTTGATGCTGTGGATGTATGTGAGTCCATCGATGTGCCCGCTTACAAGATAGCTTCTTTTGAGATAACGGACATCCCGCTCATCCGTTACGCCGCTTCCAAAGGCAAGCCCATCATTATCTCGACAGGTGTCGGCGAGATAGAGGATATCGAGCTTGCAATTGCTACATGTAAGAGTGTGAGCAATAAAAATATCGTGCTTTTAAAATGCACAAGCGCCTACCCTGCCGCACCAGAATCCATGAACCTGTTGACCATCGCCGACATGAGAGAGCGCTTCGGCACGGAAGTGGGACTCTCCGACCATACGCTTGGAAATGATGCGGTCATCGCCTCTGTCGCACTGGGTGCCAGAGTGATAGAAAAACACTTCACTCCAGATGAAAACATAGAGACGCCCGACGGTGCGTTCTCGCTCTCGCCGAGTCAATTAAAAGAGATGGTGCAAAGCGTGCGAAACGTCGAAAAGATGCTGGGAACTGTGAAGTATGACGATAAACCAAAAGCTTATGCAAGAAGCCTCTATGTGAGCCGTGATATCAAAAAAGGGGAAGCTTTTACAAAAGAAAACATCAAAAGCATCCGCCCTGGAGATGGACTTCATCCGAAGTTTTATGAAGAGATTTTGGGTAAAATTGCTATAAAAGATTATAAAATGGGTGAACCGTTAACTTTATAGTTAAATTTCTGCTATCAAATATCCATTTTCTTTTATTAAAAGCCCGACCAATCGCTCAATGGCGTGAGCAAATGTACCATCGATTTCACCATTTTCTATAACAAAATATTTACTTTCCAATTTCTCTGATGTCAATTGATAAATAGATTCTGGTCTACACCAAAACATGGTACCGAGTGGAAAAGAAAAATCATCCGTGTATCGAATATTTAAAAGATTACATGTCACCTGCATATTTTCTTTGTTCAAACCTATAAAACTAGAATCAGCTAAATTATCTTTTGCAACATAGACGCCTATCGAATTATCCTTTGTGAGGTTCTTTATTATTTCATCTTTATTCCAATTTACTTTATGAATTCTAGATAACCTATTTAAATCATTGTCACTTATAGGGTTATAGTCTATATTGTTGAATTGAATATACTCTTTTCCCCTTTTTTCAATTATTATTCCGTCTTCCTCGTTGAATATTGAAATAATTAAATCACAGAAGGTCAATCGCAGTTTATAACATAGATTAAATATCTCATTCAGTGTTGGGTCATATGGATTATTGAATAGTCTTTCTGTGTGAATATCAATTTGATTAGAAATAAAAAGATTTTTAAATCCAGTCCAAAAATAATTTCGGCCATAAAAGAAGTCTGCTAAATTTGTTTTCAAATCAGGGTTAAAAGTTCCCAAAAACAAAACTTCAGGACTATACAAATTCTTGTTTTTTAGAATTCCATTTTCAGTATAAAATCTATCATCCCACTGCATTGGGTTATTTTCATCATTTATTGCTAAAAACTTATGATTAATTTTCATTTTTTTAAAATTTATTGATTAATATGTTATTTATGAAATGGAATAGAAAGTGTAAAACGATTAAGACCTGCTTCATTTTTAATTCCCTCGAATTCGGGGTAATTAAAATCAGTGTTATAAATTTCTTCCCATACTCCAATAAATTCAAAAGTGTTTTTATTTCTTAACCATTTTTCAATTAATGAAAGTCCATCTTCAAAACCTTTGACCATATCAGTTAAAGAAATAAAATCAGTATTTTGATATTCGATAATTGTTATTTCATTCCTCTAGACGATAACCTTCTTAATTTTAGATATTAAAAATACTGTTAATCATATTAAATTATTTTTGAAATAAACAAAGTCAATATCCTTTCAAATTTTAAGTGGTCAAATTCGACCACTTATGGAGATTAATGGATCAGACCCATTTCAAAATCAAGGGGAACTAACCCCATTGATTCTAAAGGTAACGACTTCGTTACCTTTAGAATCAGGATTATCAATCCATTGTATTGCAGATAAGACAAAACCATTGCTCCCAATTTCATTTTTAATATAACTAAATTCCGTTACATTAAACTGTGGATTATTCTTTTTCTCCCATAAACCCATAAACCCCACAGTATAACATGTACTAAGCCAATGAGCAATAACAATCCCTGTTGTTTCTGCATTTTTAAATCAGGCCATATCTGTTAATGAAATAAAATCTTCACTATTTTGTGTAAAAGTGAATATCGAATATTCATTAATTTTTAAAGTTTTAAGCTTATTCATTGTTAGGAAATTATGGGATCATCCTTAAAATGGACCTCTTTTAATGCAACGACGCATTAAACACAATCCCAATATTATTGCTATCCATCTTTTCAATTCCTCCCACGCCGACTTTATTGTTCACGGTTGTTTTTCCATAAGTAATGGCAAAGCCTAACCCCCATTTGCTGGATACCCACCATTCTCTTCCGACTTTCAGTTGCATAGCAAAGCCCCTGTCTGACGATACACTGTTATTACTATTATTCGTGTCCTGGGTAGTGTAATTGCCTAACCCCAGGGAACCCGAAAGAAAGAGATTGGATGGAGCCACATAGTAGGTTAACCCCACACCGATCATTGACTCGCTCAAGGTGACGTCATTAGAGGCTTTCATGCTCTGACCACCTGATTTTACGGTGGGACCAACCAATGAATTTGAGGTCAGGGTGGCATGAAGGATCAAGTTCTCTTGGATGGCTCCTCCTAACTTGAGGTCAAACTGGGCACCGGTACCGGTATAAACATAATTGTAATTCCCCTGCAAATTGTCGGATATACTGGGAAAAACAGGCCCAAGACTCAGGGATAAATAAAATCCATTGTGCTGATGATAATGCAACCTTTGCTGACGGCGCTTTCGGGCAACACAGAGAGCCCCAG
>Ga0118677_10002868_pt2 | contig 32281 bp, 30 predicted proteins | sample AliMusrvi5mmetaG_FD_86154 | JGI IMG/M metagenome (GOLD analysis project Ga0118677, IMG submission 86154) | reverse complement strand
AAAAACATGAAAAAATATTTCGTGCTCCTTTCAGGAATGATACTGATGGGTCTTTTTTTCTTTTCAGGTTGTAAATCGACCACCGAAGACAAACCATGTGATGGCAAGGGGAAACTCTGGGTTGTAAACAAACTTGACTCAACCGTAACTGTCACCATCCTTCCTGTTCATGAGCAGGTGGTTATGCTGAAAGATGATGAAAAACAATTTTCACTGAATGCAAGTCAGTCGTATACTATCAACATCGTCTATACAGGATATAATAAGGATTCTGTTTTTCTGATCAACGCCTGCGACAGCAAGATTTACGTACTTCAGTAGCGGATCCATAACAACAGCAGCCGATCAGTTCCTCCTATTCGTACCGGATCTTGGTACAATAGAATACCAGCCTTTTATTGTTTTCAGGAAGTGAGATATTTTTGATCTCCTCATAGCCATAATTGAGGAAGTAGTTTCCATACCAGGGGAGCATTATACTTTTACTCTCAGAGACAAGTTTATCTTCCGGCCTGAGCAGTTCGACCGGAGTAAAATCAAGGGGTTCAACGACAGCATTTCCCTGGATGATCTTTGATGCGATCTTGCCTTCGCTGGAATAGGAAAGGATGGCATTCGGTCCTGAAAATGAAATATTCAACCGTGAAGACAGATTAAAGGTCAGCAGGTTCCGGATATCAATTGTATTGTCCCATTTCAGTTTCCCCTCTTCGTCGTAGGAAGCGACGATCCCGTTTAGAAAGCGGTAACCCTGGAAAACAGGAACAGAGACGGTATAGGGCCTGCCGTAAAAATCAAATTCTGTGGAACTTTCAGTCTGGTATTCCGGGGTATAGGATTCAAAAAACACAATGTACTGACCATCCTGACGTATTATCGGATGTACAAGGACATTCAGGTTAAGTGAAAACTGGGTATAAGCGGCATTATTCTTTTCTTTTTTCTTCCTTAGAGTCAGGAGGTCCCTTTCACCAAGAAGATTGCCTGCATTCTTTAGCTCCAGAAAATTTGTCAGTGAAATATTCTGCTGTTCTCCCTTCCTGATCATAGAGAAGAATATTCCAGCCACATCACCTGTGACATTATTCCTGTTGCTGCTTTTCTGGCCATCTCCAAACCCATAGGAACCGCAAGCCACGAGGTCATCTCCGCCAGCAGGAAAAAACCTGAGGTCGCGGATAAACCGGTTGGCTGTTATCGGACTGATGAGTACCTCTGAGATGATTCTTGCGTCGGCATCAAGAATGACCAGGTAATTTTCATAATCATTGCGGTTGAATTGTTTTTTCAAAAAAACCAGAAGGCGGTTATTCAGGGTATCAATGGAAAATGACTGGACCGAAGAGGGCGTACTGGTAACCAGCGTTCGCTGGAATGCAACACCAGTCTGAAGGTCCAGTACATGGATGGCGGAAGGTGTGTTTTTCTGGTCGATGCCGAAAAAAGCATGCTGCCCGAGAACACGGAAAGCTGACAGTTCAACGTCGTTAGGAAGCTTTGTGTAATTCCCGATAAACTTACCCTGGTTTGCTGACACCCTGAGAATCAAATGTGTGTAATATGCTTTTTTTTCTTTTTCCTTAAGTTTAAACAGGATGACAAGCGTGTCGCTGACTTTCTCGTCTGAAAGAAATTCCAGGTTAACAGGAACAGGTACACTTTTTATCCAGGTTTGCCGGAGATTCTGGTCATATTGTGCAAAATACCAATTGAACATAGTATCGTTCACAACTTCATTGCTTCTGAAAAAAAGTATCATTCCCTTGTTCCCGAATGGGACAATACGATAAGTCTCCGCATCGGAACTTACCGGTATTTCAAGCCTCAGTGGCTTGTCAGCGGAGGGGCCTTTCAGCGGATTCTGAGCAAGGGCGCCGGATAAACAGAAAAGAAAGAAAACAGTGATGAGTGTCAGAAAATACCTGTTCATTTCCGGGAGATGAGTTGAACAAAAATAAGCATTTTTTCTTTGAATAAACCGGGTCAATGGCAGCGATGACCCTAAAACGAAAGAAGCCGCCCCAAAAAAGGGCGGCTTCTTCTGAAGTATCTGTAAAACAGGATTACTGCATGATCAGTTTCTTGGTGATCACTTTATCACTGCTTTCGGATTTTACCTGTACGAAATAAACGCCTTTGCTCAGGTTTGAAAAATCAAAAGATTCAACCGGCTGGGTTGTTGCACGTGAAGCCACAACATTACCTAAAATATTGATGACTTTCACCTCTTTCTGCTCATTACCGGAGAATGTCAGTTTGACCATTGCTACAGAAGGATTCGGGCTGATAGTGAAATCAGTTGCATTGTGCTCCTGGATGCCAACCTGAGGAATACCCATCACGATGATGTCATCAAGTTCCCAGGTAGAAGAAGCGGTGGTGTTTGAAGTATATTTGAAAGCTACATAAACATGTGTACCGCTTGCGGAAGAAATATCAATGTCTCCTGAAGGTGTCCACACCCATCCGCCAGCTGATAATGTTCCTGAAACCGGGGCCCAGGTTGCGGTGTTGGGATCGCTTGTACCATCAAAATTGCTGGAAATCAGAACTGCAATCGGGTCGCCTGTATAGTTGAAAGCAGACTCGAATGACAATGCTTCATTCGTGTACATATCAAAGTTCATCGAAGGGGAGATGAGCCAGTCTTCATTCTGGTTATTGGCTGCATTTGCATATCCGCTGATCTTTGCACAAGCAGAACTTGAAGTTCCGTGAATTGAGTCAATTGCCCACAGCTGTGCGCCGATGATACTTGGGGTTGTCCAGGGAGTAAATGAAAAATCATTGAAGTTTTTCTGGATAATGATATAGGTATTCGGTGTGGTTGCCCCTGTTGCGGGTGCAGCGCCGTCCGTTTTGTAATTGATCAGTGTACCTGAATTGGTATAAGGATAAATACGGAAGTAATAAGGAGTATTGCTCAGTAAACCTGTGAAAGAGTAGGTCTGAACACCAGCCAGAACATTCTTCGCAGCAGTTCCGTCAGAAAGATTCGGATCATCTGCAACCGGAGTTCCATCAGCAGGCGTAGTAAAGTTGTTGGATGAGCTTCCAAGAATCAGGTAGCCTGTTGGAGCCTGAGCACCAGTAGCATCTGCCCAGTTAAGGGTCATTTTAAAATTACCGGGAACTGCTGTGAAACTAGCCGGATAGTTGGTAGGCTCCGGAAGGATCGTGTTGTTGCCTGTCCAGGTAATGTTATCAATAGCACATTGACCGGCAGAGGTACTGTTCTGTTTGAAATCGAGGATAAAGTCACCCGGAACGTTCACATTCAATGTTCCGCTGTTTACAACAGCACCGATCTGGCTGGCAGTTGTCACAGTGGTAAGGAGAATACCATTAACAAAAACATCAAGTGATACGTTGGTGGAGAAAACCTGTTTGAAATCAAAGCTAAGGGTTCCGCAGCCACCATGAATGGTTCCTGAAAAAACTTCAGCGGTCGGGGTCCTGTTTTTCCCAAGCGTGGGTGTAGGTGCTGTAATAGCTGAATCGCCTCTGCACTGTTTGTAAGTCCAGGTTGATCCGTCCATACCTGTAAATGTACCGTCATGGTATGCATTTGCAGTCTCAGGATAGTTTGTGAAATTCTCCAATCCCTGACCCTTTGTCCATTGCGCAAAGAGTATCAAGGCAAATGAAAGACCTAGTAAAATTGTTTTTTTCATAAAAGTAAATTAGAAATGTTAATGTATAAGTGTACGATTGTTATAAATAAAATAGTTCGAATGCTCTGTTAGTGTATAAAATATCCACCTGAAATTACAGGTGGCTAATCTTTCAACATACAAAAATAATACTTATTTCTAAAATATTGCGACTTAACCATAAATTAATCCCCTCATTACGGATCAATGACGATCAGATTCCGGGTAAGTTATGACTTTTCAACGGCAGAGGACATAAAAAACGGGCAGGGGCATGACATGTCATGCCCCTGCCCGTTTTTATCGGATCCGGAATGCTATTTTTCTTTTACCTCTTCGAAGTCAACATCCGTTACTTCATCACTGCCGGGGCCTTTGGGATTTTCCTGTGCGGGGCCTTGTTCAGGCTGGGAACCGCCCTGAGGGTCCTGTGATGTATTTTTATACATTTCCTCGCTTGCCGACTGCCACATGCTATTCAGGCTGGCCATCGAACGGTCAATGCCTTCAATGTCCTTGTTCCTGTGTGCAACTTTCAGCTGTTCGATCTCTTTTTCAATTCCTGCCTTCTTATCAGCAGGGATCTTATCACCAAACTCCTTCAATTGCTTTTCAGTCTGAAAGATCAGTGAATCAGCCGTGTTGAGCTTATCAACCTCATCCTTGAGTTTTTTATCTGCATCTGCATGAGACTGGGCTTCCTCTTTCATTCTGCGGATCTCGGCCTCTGAGATCCCGGATGATGCTTCGATCCTGATCTGCTGTGATTTCCCTGAAGCTTTATCCTTTGCAGTAACGTGAAGGATTCCATTGGCATCGATATCAAAAATCACTTCAACCTGTGGTATTCCGCGAGCAGCAGGAGGAATGCCGTCAAGGTGGAATTTCCCGATACTTTTATTCTGGTTAGCCATGGGACGTTCTCCCTGCAGTACATGAATCTCGACCGTGGTCTGGTTGTCAGCTGCAGTTGAGAACACTTCCGATTTCTTTGTGGGGATGGTGGTGTTTGATTCAATGAGCCGGGTCATAACACTTCCCAGGGTCTCGATACCCAATGAAAGCGGGGTAACATCAAGCAGCAGTACATCTTTTACTTCGCCGGTAAGGACACCTCCCTGAATGGCAGCACCTATGGCTACAACCTCATCCGGGTTAACTCCTTTTGATGGTTCTTTTCCAAAAAAGTCTTTAACGAGTTTCTGCACTACGGGGATCCGGGTTGAACCACCGACGAGAATTACTTCGTCAATTTCTGAAGCCTTGAGGCCAGCATCTTTCAATGCCTGTTCACAAGGTGGTATAGTCGAATGAACAAGGGTGTCGATCAACTGTTCAAATTTTGCACGGCTAAGTTTCTTAACAAGGTGCTTCGGGACACCATCCACCGGCATGATATAGGGTAGGTTGATCTCTGTTTCAGAGGAACTGGAAAGTTCGATCTTTGCTTTTTCAGCAGCTTCTTTAAGACGTTGCAATGCCATCGGATCTTTACGGAGGTCCACATTCTCATCTTTAAGAAATTCATCAGCAAGCCAGTCGATCAGAATATGATCAATATCATCACCACCCAGGTGGGTATTCCCGTTTGTCGATTTAACTTCAAAAACGCCTTCACCCAATTCAAGGATGGAGATATCAAAAGTTCCGCCTCCAAGGTCAAATACTGCAACCTTAATGTCTTTATGCTTTTTGTCGAGACCATATGCCAATGCGGCAGCTGTAGGTTCATTGATGATCCTTTTCACGATCAGCCCGGCAATTTCCCCGGCCTCCTTGGTGGCTTGTCTCTGTGAGTCGCTGAAATAAGCAGGAACAGTAATTACTGCCTCCTTGATCTCCATTCCAAGGTAATCCTCTGCAGTTTTCCGCATTTTCTGAAGAACAACCGCTGAAATTTCCTGGGGAGTGTATAATTTACCATTTATATTAACCCGCGGAGTATTGTTTTCGCCTTTATCAACACGATAAGGCACACGCTTGATCTCTTTCTGAACCTGGTCGAAGGTTTCTCCCATGAAACGTTTGATTGAAGAAACGGTATTCGTAGGGTTGGTGATAGCCTGACGTTTGGCAGGATCTCCGACTTTCCGTTCACCGTTTTCCGTAAAAGCAACGATTGATGGTGTGGTTCTTCTTCCTTCACTGTTGGCTATAACCACAGGCTCACTTCCTTCCATCACAGCCACGCAGGAATTGGTGGTTCCAAGATCTATCCCAATGATTTTTCCCATTGTATTTGAGTTTATTGTTAATGATTATTGTTCGAAAATCACATCAATATTGTCAAGCACCATGCCAAAGCAGAGTATGCTGACAAGCAAGTGACAAAACGACAGAAAAAGGTTGAAAAGCTAGAAGCCCCTGTTTTTGGTATGGGAATTTGTTTTAAGAGAATCCAGGGTCTGATGGGAAAGCTGCAGTAATATCGAATTGTCTTTCCGGTTGTCATATGTGCTTGAGAAAAGTCCGATGCCGTTGGTGATATTTGAAAACTGCGGTCGTTCCTGGATGATTCCGTTTGAAGGCTCAGTGACTTCAAGATAGGTATTCATATCCTCACCCACGACAGAAAAGATGTATTCAACATCTCTTGGCAGCCTGTAATAAAGTTCACTTTCAGGCACATGACTTCCAACAACGATATAAAAAGCATCCCCGGGAATGAGAAATTCCATGTTTCTCCCCCCGGCAATATCCTGAGACTTGACATTCTTGAAAGCAAGCCAGTCGACATATTTATCCTCATGCTGCGAAGTATCTGAGATCAGCCTCTCTATATAGTGGAAGCGGATGACCAGCTGATACCTTTTTCCACCGACTGCAGAAACCCATTGGACTTTTGAGCTCTTTTTTGGAAGAAAACTGGCCTGGTCATACATCTGAGGGTTTGTAATTTCAAAATGGCGGATAAGGGAAGTCTTTGCGCTGACAATTTTTCCGGTCGTCTTGTTTCTGATAACCAGCTTATAAAGTGCATTTTCGTTTAGGTTCCCTGGAGACTTGTACAAAAGCTGATAGGGGTAATAAAACAAACCTGAATCCTTTTTAACAGCAGTGGTTGTATCGAATACATAGGTTGTGTGAAGTACGGAGTCAACATACTCTTCCATCTTGACTTCAAGGTTATTCGGATAGATGCTTGAATCAGGGATTTGTGCAAATTCAATCGCATTACCAGCTCCAAGAAAGGCCTTTGTAATCTTCAGGTAGTGAACGCTGTCATTCTGATTCAGCAGACCATAAACTACAGTAGTATCTTTCCAGTCGGCATTGACGTCAAGTTTGCTGTTACAGGCAAAAAAGAAAAACGTCATGAAGAGAATTCCGGATAGTAACTTAATATAGCGCATGACCTGTCTTATAAGGAAAAGGAATAGCAAAAATAGACATTTTTAAATAAATATCGTAGTTTTGCGGTAAATTGTTTTGCCATGCAAACTTCATACAGGAATGTCCCAAAGGTCACAACCCACGTACTTCAGGAGATGAAACTCAAGGGCGAGAAGATCGCCATGCTGACCGCGTATGATTATTCTTTTGCAAAAATACTTGACGGCACCGGCATCGACGTTATCCTTGTCGGGGATTCCGCCTCCAATGTAATGGCAGGACACACCTCCACCCTGCCGATCACACTGAATGAGATGATCTACCACGCATCTTCGGTGGTGAGGGGTGTAAAAAGAGCACTGGTCGTAGTGGACCTTCCTTTCGGCACCTACCAGGGCAATTCAAAGGAAGCCCTTGTTTCAGCCATCCGGATCATGAAGGAGAGCGGTGCGGATGCAGTTAAAATGGAGGGAGGAAAAGAGATCCTTGAATCCATTGACCGCATTTTGTCAGCCGGCATCCCTGTAATGGGGCACCTTGGACTGACACCTCAATCCATTCATAAATTCGGAACCTACGTTGTAAGGGCAACTACTGAAGATGAAGCAGCCAAACTCCTGGAAGATGCGCACTATCTGTCACGGGCCGGCTGTTTTGGCATTGTCCTTGAAAAAATTCCGGCCAAACTTGCCGGTATAGTTACGAAAGAGATCAAGATCCCGACAATCGGAATCGGTGCAGGCGGTCAGGTTGACGGACAGGTTCTGGTACTTCATGACATGCTCGGAATCACCACCGAATTCTCCCCACGTTTCCTTCGCAGGTATCATAATCTCTCTGAAGAAATAAAAGGATCGGTGACCTCATATATTAATGATGTCAAATCGCTTGATTTCCCGAATGAACGAGAGCAATACTAATGAACAGGAATCCTGTTGAAACGGGCATCCTCTTTGAGGATAATCACCTGATCGCATACAACAAAAGGCCTTCGCAGATCACCCAGGGAGATAAAACCGGTGATATTCCACTGGGAGACTTACTCAAAGCCTTTATAAAGGAACGCGACAATAAGCCAGGTAATGTGTTTATGGGGGTCGTCCACCGGATCGACCGGCCCGTAAGCGGAGTCGTTATTTTTGCAAAGACCAGCAAGGCTCTGACACGGCTGAATGAACTGGTTAAAATACGTGGATTCCGGAAAACCTATTGGGCTGTTGTGAAGGAGGCCCCTCCCTCCAATGAAGGCCATCTTGTTCATTATCTGAAACGCAATGAGGAGAAGAACAAATCGTTTGCTTACGACAAAGAGGTCCCGAATTCAAAAAGAGCGGAACTGACTTATGAAGTGATCGGGCGGAGCGATAAATTCCACCTGCTGGAGATCAACCTTCTTACAGGCAGGCACCACCAGATACGAGCTCAGCTCTCAAAAATCGGCTGCCCGATAAAAGGCGACCTTAAATATGGTTCTGATCGGTCCAACCCTGACGCCTCTATCCATCTGCATGCCCGAAAGATCGATTTCATCCATCCGGTAAAAAAAGAACCGATCAATATAACTGCCGATCCGCCGGATGAGAACCTCTGGAATTTTTTCCTTCAGCAACAATCAACCCGGTAAAATGTCTGAAAACGCTCAGAATCCGGGAACCGACCCACTCCTTGTGAAGGCCTGCTACATGGACCTGCACAGGCACTGTGTTGATACAACGATTGAAACCCAAAGCATTTCATATGGAAAAAAGGCTCCGCTTCAACACTTTTTCACTCTCCACCAGTTAAGAAAGATCCACCAGGACTCGATCCCGGTAAAAAAATTTCAACCTGACTGGATTTTTGGCATTATCTTTCTCAGTTTCATTCTCCTGGCCTGGACCAATTTTTATTATCATAAACGGCTGCGCCAGATCTTCATGGCGCCATACTCGAAACGTTTTCTTAACCAGCTTGTCCGGGATGGAAATCTCTTTTCTGAACGCATTTCGGTGGCTCTCAGTACGGTGTACATCCTGATGCTTTCGTTGCTGTTGTTCCAGGCAAGCTCGCTGTTTAATCCAAGCCGGTTTTTTTTGCTTTCGGGGCCGATTTATTTATTTCCTGCCTGTCTTGGGGTATTGGTAGTGTACTGGCTTATAAAGATCGCACTGATAAGGCTGATTGGCATTACCTTTAAAACGGGGTCAACCACCGACGAATATCTTTTAAACGTCCTAATTTTCAATATTATCACCGGCCTTACTATACTTCCCTTTATCGTTTCCGCCATTTATCTGAAGTCATCTTTCATCCTTTATTTCTGTTTTATCATTCTCGGAATATTCTTTATTTTCAGGTTTTTCAGGGGGTTTTTCATCGGAATTTCCCTGCGTAAATTTTCCTATTTATTTTTATTTGTGTATCTTTGCAGCCTTGAATTTCTGCCCTTGATCGTTCTTGTAAAAATCTTCCTTATCTATTATAGTACAACGATTCAAGTGAAATAAAATCAAGCATCCAATAAATAATATACAAAGCTTTGAGAATAAAGAATATCCTTGTTTCCCAACCGCAACCAGCAGAACTCGAAAAATCTCCATACAGTGAGTTGACAAAGAAATTCAATGTCAACGTAGTGTTCAGGAAATTTATCAAAATTGAAGGGGTTCCCGCCAAGGAATTCCGCAAGGATCGCATCAATATTCCCGATTTTACAGCCGTTATCTTTACTTCCAGGAATGCAGTTGATCATTTTTTCAGGATATGCAAGGAAATGCGTGTTGAGGTGCCTGATACCATGAAATATTTCAGTATTTCAGAATCCACTGCCTATTACCTGCAGAAATACGTTCAGTACAGGAAACGGAAAGTCTTTCACAGCAAAGAAAATTTTTCAACTTTGGTAGAGCTTATCAAAAAGCATAAAAGCGAGAAATTTCTGCTGCCCTGCTCGGATATCCATAAGCAGGAAATCCCGAAAATGCTGGATGAAAACAAGATACTCTACAAGAAAGCCATCATTTACCGCACCTTAGCCAGTGATCTTACAGATGTTGATATTACTAAGTTCGACATGCTGGTTTTCTTCAGTCCGTCAGGGATCAAATCTCTTTATAAGAATTTCCCGGAATTCGAGCAGAACGAAACAGCGATATGCGCCTTTGGACCTTCAACTTCCAAAGCGGTCATTGAAGCAGGGCTGACGCTTAATATATCAGCCCCTTCCAAAACTGCCCCTTCAATGACCATGGCTATTGAGCAGTACCTCCAGAATGAGTTGAAGAAAAAGTGATATGAGGCAAACTTTCAGAAAAGATGAAAGGTTGTGCAAAAAAATCCTGATCACAGAACTCTTTAATCAAGGAAAATCATTCAATATTTATCCTTTCCGGGTCACCTGGATGTTAGCCGAATTGCCAACTGAATATCCTGCACAGTTATTGATCAGCGTTCCTAAAAGTTTCCTGCGCAGAGCTTCTTCCCGGAATACGGTTAAACGCAGAATGCGTGAATCGTACCGGAAAAACAAAAACATTCTCTATGAATATCTTGTTGAAAATAAAGTAAAAATAGCGTTTGCTGTTACCTATACACAGAAAGAAATACTCCCGTATCACCTGCTCCAGGAGAAAATAATTGTACTTTTACAGCGTTTAAAGGAAGATCATGCGAAATCTGCTGGGTAAATTGTTCATCCTGCTGATCAGGTTTTATCAGGGTGCAATTTCTCCTTACCTGATGCCTTCATGCCGTTATTCACCCACTTGTTCGGCTTACGGGATTGAAGCCGTCAAAAAATATGGACCTTTCAAAGGCGGATGGCTGACACTGAAAAGACTAGGACGCTGTCAGCCGTGGGGCGGAAGCGGATATGATCCAGTACCCTGATCAGTGAGAATCAGGCAGCAACCATTAAGCAGAAAAAAGTAAACAGAAAATCGGACATATTAATGAAAAAAATAGTTTCAGTCATTTTTTTAATATCCGTTACCCTTGCCTCATTCGGCCAGGCAAAGGATCAGGGATTTGAGATTCTTAAGAATCTTGACATTTACTCAACTCTTCTGAAAGAACTAAATACAAATTACGTTGATGACATCAACCCCGGAGAGTTATCAAAAACGGGTATTGATGCGATGCTGGAATCGCTGGACCCTTACACAAATTATATTCCCGAATCGGAGATTGAAGATTATCGTTTTATCACGACCGGTGAATACGGCGGTATCGGGTCGCTTATTCACCAGCAAGGTGAATTTGTAGTGATCTCTGAACCCTATGAAGGTTCTCCGGCACAGAAAGCAGACCTTCGTGCAGGTGACAGGATTCTGGAGATCAACGGACAAAATGCCAAAGGTAAATCCTACTCTGATGTGAGTTCGATTTTAAAAGGCCAGGCAGGAACAACCATCACCATGAAGATCCTGCGCGATGCTGAACCAAACCCTATTTCGAAAACCATTAACCGCGAGATCATAAAGATCGACAATATCCCTTTTTCGGGTATTGTGGGTGATGATATCGGTTATATCAAGCTTACAAGCTTTACACAGAATGCAGCAACTGAAGTCAGACAGGCTTTCGTTAAACTCCGTGACAGCAATACACTCAAGGGTGTTATTATCGATCTTCGGGGCAATGGAGGCGGACTGCTGAATGAGGCCGTAGATATTGTCAACATTTTCGTTGACAAAGGACAGCTTGTTGTTACAACTAAAGGGAAACTGCCGGACAAAAATCACGAGTATAAAACAATGAATTCTGCTGTAGACCTGACAATACCGCTTGTAATCCTGGTTGACAACCAAAGTGCTTCAGCCAGTGAGATCCTGTCAGGGTCTATCCAGGATCTTGATCGTGGAGTTATTGTTGGTCAGCGTACTTTTGGCAAAGGACTTGTACAAAACGTACTTCCGTTGAGCTTTAATTCCCAGATGAAGGTTACTGTTGCAAAATATTATATCCCAAGCGGTCGGTGTATTCAGAAGATTGACTATTCCCATAAAAACAAGGAAGGCGCATTTTCAAATATTCCCGATTCACTTATCTCTGCCTTTAAAACAAAAGGCGGGCGGACAGTATTTGAAGGACGGGGGATTAAGCCGGATATCCATACTGACAAAACGGTATACAGCAACATTGCACTTGCCCTGTATAGTAAATACCTGATCTTCGACTATGCAACCAAGTTCAGGCGGGAACATCCATCCATCGCAGTTGCGAGTCAGTTTGAGATCACAGACGATGATTTCAGTGATTTTGAAAAATTTCTGTCTGATAAAAATTATGATTATAAGACAAAAAGTGAGGAAGCACTGGAAAACCTGCGCAAAAATGCTGAAAAAGAAAAATACTTTGATGCAATTAAAAGCGAATATGATGCTCTGAAAGTACAGATGACCAATGATAAAAAGGGTGATCTCGGAAAGCATAAAGAGCAGGTGAAAGAACTTATGAAACTTGAGATAGCAACCCGCTATTATTTCCAGAAGGGGAAAGTCGCTTCTTCACTGAAAAATGATACAGATCTGGCCGAAGCCATCAGGGTATTGCACACTACAGAATTGTACCAATCTGTTCTTAACGGCACATATAAAGCCCCGAAGCAGGCTGATGATGACCCTGCCGAGGAAGAAAGTTCCGATGATTCGGGAAAATAATAATAAACCAACCTGTGATGCAGCAAAAACAACTTACAATTCTCTACACAGAATATAGTTCCCCGTCAGAATTACCAGATGCCGATCAGAACTTATTAAAGCAGGCAAGAAGCATGGTTGATTCTGCATATGCCCCCTATTCAAAATACCACGTAGGTGCTGCCGTATTACTCGAAAACGGCACTATTTTTACCGGGAATAACCAGGAAAACATGGCTTTTCCGTCAGGACTTTGTGCTGAGCGAGTTGCACTCTATGCAGCTGCAGCCAATAATCCGGGAGTACCGGTTCTTGCAATAGCTATAACCGCACATTCCGAAACATTCCCGGTAATCGATCCTGTTCCACCCTGCGGAAGTTGCCGGCAGTCAATAATCGAATATGAGATGCTCAGCCGGAAAAAAATCCGGGTGATCCTTATGGGGGAAACAGGCAAGGTCATTGTTTTTGATGGGATTGACCAGCTTCTCCCCCTTTCATTTCGTGAAGACGGTCTTAAAAAATAGGTTTCATTATTAATCCTGCACGTTATGAAAGTAAGATTACTTCTCATCCTGTTCATGGTTTGGTTTTTCATGACTGAATCATATGCAGAAAAGCCCGCTTACCGGATTTATTCTTCCAAAGGTAAAAATGCCGACTATGAAGACCTGCTGAAAGCAGCAAAGAAATCAGATATTATTTTATTCGGAGAAGAACATAATGATCCCATCTGCCACTGGCTTGAGCTGGAACTAACGGAGGACTTGTACGCCGCTAAAAAGGAGCGGTTGGTTCTTGGTGCGGAAATGTTTGAACGCGACAACCAGCTTCTTCTGAATGAGTATCTTTCGAAAATGATCCGCAAGAAGGATTTTGAGGCAGAGGCAAAACTCTGGCCGAACTATAAAACTGATTATGCCCCCATCATAGATTTTGCCAGGGAAAAAAACATAAAATTTGTTGCTACAAATATTCCGCGCCGGTATGCCGCTCTTGTGAATCTTAAGGGATTTGAAGGACTTGACAGCATCAACTCCATGGAACGTGGCCTGATGGCTCCGTTGCCGATCAAATTTGACCCTGAAGTAAAGTGCTACAAAGACATCATGTCAATGATTGGCAGCGGGATGCCCGCCCACATCAGTGAGAATATCGCCAAAGCCCAGGCTATCAAAGACGCCACAATGAGTCATTTCATAATGAAGAACTGGGCTGACAGTATTGTGATCCTTCATTTCAACGGCAGTTACCACTCCGATGATCATCTCGGCATTGAATGGTATCTTCATGAATTCATTAAAAAGACTGACTGGACGGTAAAGATATTAACCATCACCACAATTGAGCAAGACACAATTGAGACACTAAATAAAGAGAGCATTGGAAAAGCCGATTTCATCATTTGTGTTCCTTCGGATATGACTAAAACCCGGGAACCCGAAGCACCCTCTGCCATGCCTCCGATGCCGGCGGCACCCTCTGATGCTATACCCCAGGAAAAGCCAAAAGAAAAGCCAGCCACTGAAGGGGCTGGCGGTGATGATGATGATGACTAAAAGTTAATTCTCTGGCTTCTGTCTCTTGATCCTTAAGAAATCATCACGCAAATGTAAAATATGCGTTGATCATAAAATTCCATAGTGTCACGATGAGGGTGCCAACCAGTTTTGAAACATAGAAGTTCACTTTAAACTTTCCGTTCATCAGCCAGATGATGGCGCTGTTTATCGCCAGACCGATCAGGGCGATAAGAAAAAACCTGGAAAATTCCACCATGACATGAGGATTGTGGCTGTTGAAAGTCCACACCCTGTTCAGGAAATAGTTCGTGGTGGCAGCCATTGTAAAACCAATGGCATTTGCAACATACTTCTGAATTTTTACAACCTCTTTGAAGAAATAAGTAAACCCGAAATCCACAAAAACCCCGGAAAACCCAACAAGGCAGAATTTTATAAACTTCAGAAAAAATACTTTGTCGATCAGTTGATTGAAATCCATAACCCGGCTTATAACTGTATCAGTAAAACAACATTTTTCTCATTCCGGATCACCTCCACGCTGATGGTTTGTCCTTTGCCAAGTTTCCCGAGACGGGACATGTATTCATAAATATTTCCCACAGACATCCCGTTGATCGAGATGATAACGTCACCCTTAAGCATACCTCCTTTATCCGCAGGACCCTCTTTGGTTACTCCATCAACCCGTAAACCTTTTTTTTCAGAGCCCGCAAAATCCGGCATAATTCCAAGAGTCACTTTATACCTGCGACCGCTGCGGCCTCCACTCTCTTTTTTGCCGGACTCTTTAAATGTCAGAGCCTTTTTCATTTGATCTACATTCATGATCAGTTTAGAAGAGAAATCGCCAATAGTCTTTTCGGCTTCATAATCCAGTTTATCTGCATCATCCAGAGGTGTGTGATAATCCATGTGAACCCCGGTCGTAAAGAAAAATACCGGAATATTGTTGGAATAGAATGATGCGTGATCAGAAGGTCCGTAACCATCGGGAGAATGGGTTACGGCAAACGGAAGTCCGGCTTCAAATAACCGGAGAATGGAATCTCCTTCTGCCGAGGTGCCGGTTCCGCTTATAGAAATGGAATTCTTTTCCTTGTCAAATCGTCCGACCATGTCGAAGTTGAACATTGCCTTGATCTTCTTCAAGTCAACCGGCGGATGGTCAACGAAGTATTTCGAACCCAGCAATCCCATCTCTTCTCCACTGAATGCAACAAATATCACAGAACGTTTCAGGTTATATTTAACAGCGGCGATTTTACCTGCCAGTTCCATAACCATTGCAGTTCCGGAAGCATTGTCATCAGCACCGTTATGGATCGCAACTGTATCCGGCATACGTGATCCTGAACCTGGGCCCCCATAACCAAGATGGTCATAATGACCGCCAACAACAATATATTCATTTTTCAGTACCGGGTCCTGACCAACCAGTACACCGATAACATTGGCCGTTGTGGTACGTTTCAATATGACATCTGTTACTCCGTAAACATTGGCTTGGGGGAGATCAAAGCTTTTCGGCGACTTGTTTCTGTTAAGTATTTTCTCAAGTGAATCAGCTTTGTAACCAGAAGATTTTAACAACAGGTCGGCAACGCTTCTTTTAATATGAATAACGGGAATTCCAGAAGTGACATCGTTATTTTCGGTGTGCAGCGCCATCAATTTATCCTCCTTGTCTAGTGCCACTGTAGATACTACCAGGACACCTGCAGCGCCATGATCCTTTGCAGTCAGCACTTTCCCCCGTAGTTCACTGAAGGGAATGAATTTACTTTCAGAATTATCAAGTTCAGGATCAGCACGAAAAATTATCACCCATTTCCCCGTGACATCTATCCCGGCATAATCATTCCACTTCAGGCTGTCTGTTTTGATATCAAAACCATATCCCACAAAAGAGACAAATGCACTGACACCAGCATTCGATGAATAAACCAATGGAGTGAAATCCTTTCCCGGTTCGCCTGTACACCCTTCAAATTTCAGCACATTATGCGGGCCTGCTGTTGCATCAGTAATGATCTCAAAATTTTGATATCCCTTATCACACATAAGTTTCAGATGATCGGCAACAAACTCTTTCTTGATGAAGGAAGCGGCAAGGCCCGCTTCCGGAGTTCCCGGTTTGCGCCCTTTTAATGAATCGGAAGCAAGGTAACCCACATCCTTTTTCAGTTCACGTGCTGTTATCTCAGAAGAACGCTGCGCAAGTCCATGAATCGAAAAGCACAACACCAGCATTAAAAAAAAGTTTCTCATCTTATACTTTGTTTTGTAAGACTGAATTTATTGTTCCACCACCAACGACCACTTCATCACTGTAAAAAACAGCTGACTGACCTGGTGTTATTCCGTCATTCGGGGTGAGGAAAGTGACTTTGACAGTTGTATCATCAATTGGTTCCAGAGTTGCTTCAGCCTCTTTCTGAGCAGACCGGATCCTGGTTTTAACCTGCATAGGCCCTCTCAACCGGTCAATGGATATCCAGTTTAGGTCATTGACCAAAAACGCAGAGCTCATAACCTCTTCATGCGTTCCGACAATAACAGTATTGTTTTCCTTGTCCAAACCAATAACATAGAGGGGTTCCGAAAATGCTATCCCAAGTCCTTTTCTCTGGCCAATGGTGTAGTTCCATATACCTTCATGTTTGCCAAGGACCTTGCCCCTGCTGTCGACAATATTGCCGGGATTTCCCTGAACATCAAGCAGGTCTTTATAATCACCGCTGTAAAAATCCTGACTTTCACCCTTCTCAGAAAGGGGAATATCGATCTCTGCGGCAAACTTCCTTACCTCATCCTTTGTCAGGCCACCCAGTGGAAGCAGCACGGTTGAGAGTTGTTCCTGTGAAAGCCTGTAAATAAAATAGGTCTGATCTTTTTTAGAATCCGCAGCTTTTTTTAAGAGGAACCTTCCGGAATGTAAATCCTTTTCAACACGGGCATAATGGCCGGTAGCAAAATAATCAAACAAGAGTCCCTCATTCCGTGCAACTTCCGGAAGCATGCCGAATTTTATCAGCTGGTTGCATTTTACACAGGGATTAGGCGTTCTTCCTGAGAGGTATTCCGATTTAAAATAGTCGAGGACAAGAGCCTTGTACCTGGTGGAGCAATCGAAAACATGATACGGGATATCAAGCATCTCGGCTACTTCCCTGGCTTCCCTAATCTCCTCCTGCTCATCAGGACCATAGCATGAATGTTTGCCTGTTGGAACGGCATCGTACCCACCGCCCCATATGGCCATCGTAACTCCGGTAACATCATACCCCTTATTTTTCAGCAGATAGGCTGCAACGGAAGAATCAACACCGCCACTAAGTCCAACAATTACTTTTTTATTCTTCAAAACACAAAAACGATTACAAAATGAATTCCCATTTAATACCCCGGAATTACTGCGCAAGACGTTTTACCAGGTAAGAAAATGGAGTGCAAAGGTAAGGATTATTTTCAGGGCAACTGAATGAGGATCAGGCAAACTTAAATTTGCTTTCGGAACGCCATGCTCAGGAAGATAACAACCCCGAGAACTCCGGCCCCGGAGATTACGAACATGGCTTTCAGGCCAATGGAATACCAGAGCAATCCGGCGAGACTACTTGATAAAAGAGTGAAAATGCTTGCAAAACTATTGTAAAAACCGAGGGCGGTCGCTACTTCAGTTTTATCAACAAGATTTGAGATCAGAGCCTTGGAAACACCATCAGTTGCAGCATAGTACACTCCATAAAAAAAGAACAGGAATCCGAAAGCAATGACGGACCCTGCCAGACCGAAGAAAAAATAGACCCCTGAAAATATCAGCAAACCGGTTATAAGCGTTCTGAAAAGGCCTGCCTTATCTGCAAGTATCCCCACCGGTATTGCCAAAAGTGCAAAAACCAGGTTAAAAAAGATGTAAAACGAAATGATCTGGAGGTCTGAAAAATTCCGGCTTTTCAGCGCCAATAATAAAAAGGCGTCAGAACTATTGAACAGGGTAAATACCAGCAACCCTGCAACGAGCAATCGGTAAGAGGCAGGGGCTTTTTTCCAGTATTTTAAGAAGGAGAAAAAGCCAACTTTTTTAAGGCTTTTATCCTTATCTATTCCCACTTTTCTCTTTTCCTTTAAGAGAAACGTAAGTAAAATGGCTATGATTCCCGGGAAAAAAGCAATGTAGAAGAGGGTTTTATAATGACCCGGATTAATAAAGAGGAAAACCAGAGCTAAAGAGGGGCCTATGGCGGCACCAACTGTATCCATTGCCCTGTGAAATCCAAACACCTTCCCTTTGTTTTCCCTTGTTGTTTCTTCACTAAGGAGTGCATCCCGGGCACTTGTGCGGAGTCCCTTACCAAAACGGTCGAGTGTGCGTGCAAAAAAGATCCAGACCGGGAAAGTGAATATTGCCATCATTGGTTTCGAGATGGCGCTGAAGCTGTACCCTGCACGGATAAAAGGAACACGTTTCCCGCTTATGTCCGACAAATTCCCGAAATAGCCTTTAGACAGTCCGGCTGTAGCTTCTGCAATGCCTTCGAGAACACCGATAAGGACGATTGAAAAACCGATGGAACGAAGATAAATCGGCATCACCGGGTACAGCATTTCACTGGCAATGTCTGTAAACAGGCTTACAAGAGAAACGACCCAGATGGTTCGTGTCAGGAGTTTTCGCATACGCTTTATTTTCCGAAATAACTGAGATACTCCTTACCTGCACCCGCGAGTTTATTATTCCAGTGCTTACTGGCGGAGGTAGCATTTTTCACCGTCTCGTCATCTACATACAATAACCGCCTGAGGGTATTAAGGGCATTTATCCGTGTCTCGAATTCAAATTGCGGAGCGGAATAACTGACCAGTTCCTTCAGAAATTCCCTTTTACCTCCTGTAATTTTCAATTCAAGCCATTTCATCCGGATGTTCAATCCCCGCCACCCAACCAGATCTTTGGTTTTTTCAAGGTATTGATCTGCTTGTTCAGGGAAGGACTGACACAGTGCCTGTAGCGCTGATTCAACATTCAGGTAAGAGGTGTCCTTCAAAGCCGCTTCAAAATCGGACTTCAGAGTAAACGGAACCGGAAAAACAGACCTCAGTGCGGTTTTTCTCACATTGGCGTCGGGATCATTCAGAGCCATGTGCAAAACATTCAGTACATCGTCGGTTTTTCCGGCAGATAACTGATCAATGATCTCACTTTTGGTGAGGTGAAATTTTTCCTGTCCATAACAGTACACAAGCAGATCTTTTCGCTGGCTAAAGGAGAATGAACGAAGCGCCACCAATGCATCATAACGATCGATCATGTTGATGGCTTTCTTTGCCTGGGAAGCGAGTTCCTCATAGCTTTTCCCGAAGGATACTTTCTTGAGCACCTCCCTACCCGGGTCGAATAAAACAAAATCAATAGTTCCCTTTCTGGGATTCCTTATTATGACATCCTGAACTTTGTATTCGATGATCACATTGGCAGAATCAAAGGTTCCATCCTTATAATGAACTTCAAATTTCAATGGCATTTTAAACAGCCCAATGAGATCATTGGTCTCCTGGATCTGCGTAATGTTCACCGTCGTATTCCTGTTGCCAAGGGTATCATCCGATACAGAATAACTAAGTTTATAATTTGGTTCTCCTCCATGCAGGATCCATTCATCAAAGAACCAGTTATAGGGCATACCGGTAACATCATATACGCAGCGGATAAAATCGGAAGTCTGTGCAGATTTGAAGCGGTACTGCTCAATGTAATATTTGACAGCATCATGAAATTCCCGGTCACCCATGACATATCTTAGCATGCCCAGAACAAGGGATCCTTTCTGATAGATTCTGGCAACGCCTCCCATAGAACTGCATACGGGATAGTTATTTGATTTCGCTGCCGTAAAGACCTGGTTCAATTCATCGTTTTTACCATTCTGATAATAATCATTTCCGAAAACCGAACGCTCAAACATTTTTGCGTAATAGGTGGCGAAACTTTCCGTAAGCCATACATCCTTATTAACAAAATGAGAAATGCAGTTTCCAAACCATTGATGGGCCATTTCATGAGCATTGGTATTGATGTAGTTGCGCTGCCAGAAGGCACCCTGGTCAATCAGCATAAAATCACCAAAAACAGTGGACGTTGTGGTTTCCATAGCGCCATACATATAGTCAATAACCGGTGCCTGGCGATAAACAGGGTATGGGTAAACAACACCCAGTTCCTTTTCCAGGAAATCCATCATGGCTTCAGTATACTGGTAGGTCGTTTTTACTTTCTTTTTCTGCCCGGAATAATACCAGAATTCCAGGGGAACACCCCTTGCAGATCCGGACTTGTCAAACTCATAATCACCAATCACGACGGCAGTAGAAAAATAGGGATGATCTTTCTCCATCCGGTAATGCCAGGTCCTTGTATTGTCAGGGTTGTCAATTATTTCCCCGCGATCGCCGTTTGCAAACACCTTGTAACTCCTGTCGAAGGTATAGGACATGTCCATAGTAATGCGTGCATCCAGATATGGCAGCCATCCGTTCGGACGATGAGCCCAGATTTCTTTCCTCTTCCCTGCCTCTTCAGGTTTCCATCCGACAAAATAGATCATCCCGGCTTTAGGCTGAACTGCATAGTCCAGTATTAACCGGTATTCTTTCCCTTTCACCAAGTAAAGACCATGCACATCAAGTACAAGATTGTTACCCGTCATCCGGTAACTAACGGTAACAGGGCCTTTTCTGTCAAGACCGTCAATGGCTGCAGTACTTACTTTAAATTCAGGAGCATTAAAGACAATTGAGTCTGTTTGATACCTGTTCGGGTAAAATGTGAATTCGGTTTTTGCCATTACCTGGTTTTGTTCAGGTAAAAAATGTACATCCGCCTTAAGATGACGAAGTGTAATAGCAAGATCCGGTGGGTAGGCAGCAGCATCCTGGTAATAGGTAACTGTTTTATCCTGGGCCGTCAGGGTCAGGGATAAGCCAGCAATAAGGGTAAAGAAAAACAGAAAGACCGTATATATCCGTACAGTTCTCATAAACCGAATTCCAGGGTTAGTTGTTTCACCCAACTTGTAACCCTTCCCCCTGTCAGGTGACTCTCGAATTCTTCATCAACGGCTAATCCGACAAGCTTTCCTTTTACAAGAGCCATCGACCCGGTAAAATTGTACCCTGTCATCGGGACTGCTCCAACGACACTAATCTTCCTGGCTTTCAGCCATTCATAAAAAACCCCCATGGCATCGACAAAGGTCTCGGCATAAGTGCTTTGATCGCCCAGACCAAAAAGCGCTACCTTCCTACCGGTAAAATCAACGGTTTCCAGGACATCAAGAAAATCTTCAAAATCATCCTGCAGGTCGCTGACGCCCCATGTTGAGATCCCGAAGATCAGGAAATCATATTTTTCCACATCCGCTTTTCCGACATCATCCACATTGTAAATATCTGCAACCTGACTGCCGAATGTTTTCCCGATAAGGTCAGCCACTTTTTCCGTATTCCCCGTGGTAGATCCGTAAAAGATTCCTATTTTTCCCATATCTCAATTTTTTGTATGTTTGTCTTTCTATAATGCCTGATTTTGCTAAAGTCAACAGCCAAAAATACCAAAATTTCCGTGAAAGACATCTCACTCAGTGAGAAACTTATCCTCTACTTCATGCTGCTTGGTTTCGGAGCTATTACTATTGTCAGCGCTTTTTCTTTTTACAGCACAAAGGAGGCATTACTTGAAAGGACCTTTGACCAGCTCACATCACTAAGAATCGCAAAAAAGAACCAGGTGGAAACGTTTTTCAGCGATCGTGGCCGTGACCTCATCTTAGTAGCCGGTTCGGAGGAGACCAAAAAGATGGCAGCCCTTATAAGTACCGGAAAATTGCAGTCATCCCAAAATGTCATTGAACAAATAAATTCGGGTAATCGTGAGTTTTCCCTGTTTGTGGAAAGATATAAGCAATTGCAGGATTACTTTTCGAGTATGATCATTGTTGGTAAATCAGGACGTATCGGAATTTTTCACTTTTCTGAAAATGACAGTACCACTCAAATGCCCGGAGAAAGGTCATATTACCCTGAACTAAAATCTTTCCTCGAAAGGATCATAAAGGATCCCGGCAATGCGATCATCTGTGATGAGATACGGACCGATCCAACTATGGAACCCTTTCTCCTGATCGGGACAACAATCGTTGACCCTGAGAAAAAAAGTGACAGAATGGTAGGGCAAGTAATTCTTGTCATCCCCTCAGGAAAGATAAATTCCATCATGCTGAACAACAATCCGAAAAGTGGACTTGGTTCTTCGGGAGAAACGTACCTGGTTGGCAAGGATTTCCGGATGCGGTCTCAGTCAAGGTTCCAAAGCCAATCGATCTTGAAGACAACAGTTAATACTGAATCTGTAAAAAGGGCATTGGCCGGCTCTTCCGGAACCATCATTAATCTGGACTACCGTGGAATTCCGGTTCTCTCCGCATACAGCCGGGTTCTGGTAAAGGGAATTGACTGGGTGATCCTGGCTGAGATTGATCTTAAAGAGGCAATGATTCCCATCTATCACATGCGCAATACGATTATTATTGTAAGTACCATCCTGGCCCTTATCTTCTTTATCCTGGTATTTGTCTTTTCACGCAAACTCACGCGTCCCATCATGAAGCTGAAGGATGCAGCAGAAAAGATCGGTGAAGGCAATTACAATACCATTCTGCCTGTAACATCCAATGATGAGATTGGAAGCCTTACCCGCACGTTTAATATCATGACAGAACAGATCAAGGAAAAGACAGATGAACTCAGGTTCGAACGCCTTGGCAGGCTTCGGTCAGTTATAGATGCCGAAGAATCAGAACGACAAAGACTTTCACGCGAGATCCATGATGGCATAGGACAGTCATTCATTGCATTAAAACTTCGGCTTGAAGGGCTTCTTTACAGCGATGAAAAGGAGCTCAAGGCAAATATCAATGTCCTGAAAGACCAGTTTGACGGAACGGTGGATGAGATCCGCAGGATATCAAACAACCTGATGCCATCTGTCCTTGAAGCTTTTGGCATCACAATTGCGTTGCGGAATCTCTGTGAAGAGACGGAAGAAAATTCCGGTCTCAGGGTTGTTTATCAATGTTCGGGGGATTTCGAGACGCTGAGTACACGGATCAAGACCTATATTTTCAGGATAGCACAGGAAGCAATGAACAATATCATCAAGCATTCCGGGGCTAAAACTGCCGAACTGAACTTGTCCCGGAAAGAAGATTTTATTATCTTTACCGTGAAAGACGACGGTATCGGGTTCAATGTTGACCGTGCCTCAAGGGAAAAGGGCAACGGTTTGCATAATATGCGGGAACGTGTGGCTCTGATGACAGGATCTATCGATGTTCAGTCTACTATAAACAAAGGAACAATAATAACTATCAATGTCCCTATTTACTAATTCATGGAAAAGATCAGTATCTTTCTTGTAGATGACCACCAGCTGGTAAGAGATGGTATCAAAGCGCTGCTCACCGGAACCAGCGACATTGAAATCATTGGTGAAGCAGCTGACAGCACGGAATTATTTGAAAAACTTGCTGTATTCAAACCCGATCTCCTGATCATGGATATTTCCCTTCCGGGAATTTCCGGAATTGAGATTACGAAAAAGATCTGCCTTGATTTTCCGGAAATAAAGATACTTATGCTTTCGATGTACAATAGTGAGGATTTTATCCTGAACTCGATAAAAGCTGGAGCAAAAGGCTATCTTCCGAAAAACACATCGAGAAATGAAATGCTTGAGGCTATTTATGCCATTCACAGCGGGGAAGAATTTTATGGTGAATCAATCTCCAAGATTATGCTAAAAAGCTATGTAAGAAGAGCCACTGACCCTGAAAAACCATCAGAACGCTCCAATGAAATACTTACAACAAGAGAGGTTGAGATTCTTAAACTCTATGTTGAAGGTCTAATCAATAAAGAGATCAGCGAAAAACTCGATATCAGCATTCGCACGGTTGAAACACACAAGAACCACATTATGCGGAAACTTGGTCTTAAATCGACCGTGGAAATGGTGAAGTTCGCCATCCGGAATAAGATCGTCGAATTGTAACCTGCCCTCACCAGTCATCCTTTTCTTAACTTTATTTTCTGATTGACATCTGTTCGTTTATACGCGAAAGACCATAGGTATTTCACGTATAACGCCCAATCATCCCGTACCCCTTTCTCCGTAGTTTATAGGATTGTACGGGAACTCAAAGCATTGTAAAATTGCAACAGCTAACACAAACCGAAAACAGAAATAAACATGACCAGAAGTGTTACTTTTTTCACAACCATTATTGTCACGCTGATTATTGGTATAGCGCCATTCAACGGATTTTCGCAGAACCAGGAACAAACTCAGCCTGAAAAGAAAAATTCCAATCCGGCCCAGTTTAACCTCGGTGCCGATCTTGTAAGCAGGTATGTTTGGAGGGGAAAGGATTTTGGGAACTCTCCGGCCATTCAGCCCAATCTTTCTTTTTCCGTTGCAGGTTTCAAAATTGGTGCATGGGGAAGTTACGGGTTTTCACCATGGTCAGAGAAAATCAACGATTCGACCATTGTCAATCGTGGAAATTATGCAGAAATGGACCTATACATGTCGTATACCCTTAAGAATTTTACGATCATGGTGTATGACTACTTTTTGCCGAACTCCTTATCTCCTAATTCGGGTAACAATTATTTTCACTTTAAGAAAGCCGAAACCGGTCACACGGTTGAAGTCTGTCTTACCTATGCCGGAACGGAAAAATTTCCCCTTCAGTTATGTGCAGCAACCCTTGTTTGGGGAGCTGATAAAGGAAAGGATTCTTCAGGTGTATACGGACTCGGGACAAAAAATAATTTTTCGACATACCTGGAAGCTGCATATCTGTTCAATATAAAAGGATTTGGAGTAAAGCCATTTGTTGGAGGAATTCCTTTCGGATCTGGTTGGTATGGAGATAAAGCTGGTGTAGTTAATGCTGGTCTGACTGTTTCAAAGACGATCAGGATCACCAGCGATTTTGAGCTTCCGGTATATACCTCACTCATAACGAATCCGCAAACGGAAAGTGTTTTCTTTGTTTTCGGACTGACCCTTTAACCTGTAATTATAACAGACTCTCATTTTATAAATTTTCTAACAATTAACTACTAATTTATGGGAACAATCGACTCAGGTTCAACCGGCTTTATGCTCTTATCAGCAAGCCTCGTCATGCTTATGACACCTGCCCTGGCCTTCTTTTACGGTGGTCTCGCAACAAAACGGAACATCCTTGGAATCATGATCCAGAGTTTTGCCTCACTGGGCTGGACAACGGTACTTTGGTTCATTTTTGGTTATTCTTTATGTTTCAGCGGCGGAGAAGGCGGATTTTTTGGAAATTTAGACAAGGCCTTTCTTCACGGCGTTAGTATTAATTCGGTTTTTGCCGGAAATGGTAAAATTCCGGAAATTGTATTCATCGCCTATCAGATGATGTTTGCAATCATCACGCCAGCCCTTATCACCGGGGCTTTTGTGAACCGTGTCACTTTCAAATCATACATGATCTTCCTGACAGCATGGCAGATCCTGGTATACTACCCGTTCGTCCATATGATCTGGGGCGGAGGATTGCTTGCACAGTGGGGTGTTCTTGACTTTGCCGGTGGGATCGTCGTACATGCCACAGCTGGTTTTGCAGCCCTTGCATCTGTATTTTATGTAGGTGCGCGTGTAGATAAAAATTCCACCCCGAACAGCATTCCGCTTGTAGCCATCGGATCAGGTCTTTTATGGTTTGGCTGGTATGGTTTTAACGCAGGAAGTGAATTGCAGGTTGACAATATCACTGCTATCGCGTTTCTGAATACAGACGTTGCCGCATCTTTTGCAACGGCAGCCTGGGTTGTTATTGAATGGGTCCGTGAAGGCAGACCCAAGTTACTGGGCCTTCTTACAGGTTCAATTGCGGGCCTCGCAACCATCACACCATGTGCCGGTTTTGTTCCGCTCTGGGCTGCCCCCATTATCGGAACTGCAGCTGGTATTGTTTGTTACCTAGCCGTACAGTTAAAGAACCGCCTGAAATGGGATGATGCCCTTGATGTTTGGGGTGTTCACGGAATCGGAGGTGTACTCGGAACCATCCTTCTTGGAGTCTTTGCAGCTAAATCAATTAATCCAGCTGTTCTCACGGATGGTCTTGCATTCGGAGAATCCTCCTTCTTTATGAAAGAGCTCATTACTGTTGTGGCAGCTTCAGCTTATGCATTTATCTTTACTTACATCATGCTTGCATTGATAAACCTTGTCGTAAAGGTGAGAGTTCCGGCAGAAGATGAAAAAGCAGGTCTTGATTTTTCTCTCCATGGCGAAAAAGCCTATGATGAAGGAAGTCTTTAGTTCTTAAGCCTGGCAATTAAAAAAGAGGGTGTCTCAATCAGGATACCCTCTTTTTTTTATTTCAATATATTGCCCTGAACGCAGGGCCCATTGATCAGCATTTGAACTATTGACGAATAAAATCAAACCCGGCCGAAAAGTCTCAGATGCCACCATTTTTTGCTTGAACCATCCTGAAATAAGTGTTATCTTTGATTCAATAATTAAAAAGTTCATTCAGATTTATCCGGATCTCCCCACTATTATGAAAACTTTTACGCTGATCAAAGACCTTAAAAAAGCCTTGCGTGACAAGCGTGTTGCAAACAGGAAAGTTGGGTTTGTACCAACCATGGGCGCCTTGCACGAAGGTCACCTCTCCCTGATACAGCGGTCAAAGGAAGAAAACAGTATAACTGTTTGCAGCATCTTTGTCAATCCCATTCAGTTCACGAACCGGAAGGATCTTGACCGGTACCCCCGCAATCTGAAAGCTGACAGCCAGATGCTAGAAGCAGCTGGTTGCGATATCATTTTCGCTCCTGAAGTCAGTGAAATGTACCATGGGGATGCGGATCAGTATCTTGATATTGATCTGGGCTATATTGATAAAGTTCTAGAGGGACGGTTTCGGCCAGGACATTTCAGAGGTGTTGTGACCATTGTGAAAAAGTTGTTTGATATCATTGAACCCGATCATAGTTACTTCGGCAAGAAAGATTATCAGCAGTTTCTTGTAATCAACCAGATGGCGATCCAGTTCAGGATCCCGATAGATATCATTGGTTGCCCGATCATACGGGAACCCGACGGACTTGCCATGAGCTCCCGAAACCTGCAACTGACGATCGGAGAACGTGAAATTGCACCTCTTATTTATAAAACCCTGAGTAAAGTCAGGGAAAAATCCGGATCAATTCCTGTTAAGGAGCTGCAGAACTGGGCAATAAAAAAGATTAATGACAACCCTGCCTTTAACGTTGAGTATTTTGAAATTGTCGACAAGACCACATTACTGCCTCTGGAAAACTGGAAAAACAAGCAAAATGGAATTGCATTGACCGCTGTTTACCTTGGGGATATCCGCCTCATCGATAATTTGGAACTTTTTTAGTATTTTTGCAGCATGATGCAGATTGAAATATTAAAGTCAAAAATTCACAGGGCAACAGTTACGGAAGCCAACATTCATTATGTTGGCAGCATCACAATTGATGAGACCCTGATAAAGGCAGCAAATCTCGTTGAATTCGAAAAAGTTCATGTTTTGAACATAAACAACGGCGAACGGATCGAGACATATGTAATCAGAGGGAAAAAAGGTAGTGGTACCATTTGCCTGAATGGGGCTGCTGCACGTAAATTTGTTCCCGGAGATATTGTGATCATCGCCTCCTATGCCATGATCGATTTTGAGGACGCAAAGAACTTCAAACCATCCCTGGTATTCCCGGATAGCTCGAACAAACTCCCACTGGGCAAAAAAACAAAATAATGGCTGTTTTTACTGCTGAAGCAACCCCGCTCAGGACAAAGATCATAACGGGTATTAAATTCATTGTTTTCCTGGGGCTGGGCATCTTCATTATCTGGCTGTCGCTTCGCAACCTTACAGATTCCGAGAAGACCGAGATCATCCATTCTTTTAAAACCGCCAATTACTACTGGGTAATCCTGGCTATCGTCCTGGGTGTATTCAGCCACCTGCTGCGCACCCTGCGCTGGATGATCCTTCTAGAACCGATGGGATATCGTCCTTCTGTAAAAAACACCTTCTTTGCCGTGATGATCGGCTATTTTGCCAATATGGCATTCACAAGGCTGGGTGAGGTTACCCGCTGCGGAATTCTTGCCAAATACGAGAAGATCCCCTTCAACAAGGCCTTCGGTACCGTGATCACGGAACGGGCGCTCGACATGGTGCTGTTCATTATGCTCTTCTTCCTCATGATCTTCACCCAGGTCAGCAATGTTCATGATTATCTCGACACCCATGTATACCCGCAGATCTATAGTAAATTCAACAACCCGGAACTGATCCGGAAACTGATCATTGGCGGAATTCTGCTCTTTGTCGGGTTTGTATCCCTGGTCTTTCTGTTCAGAAAGCAAATCGGCCGGTCCAAACTATTCTATAAAATAAAAAACCTGGTTCTGGGGTTTTGGGAAGGTTTAAAGTCATTGAGCCAGATCAGGAAGCCCTTTCTTTTTGTCGTCTATTCCTTTGCGATCTGGATCCTCTATTACTTCATGCTCTACAGCTGCTTTTTCTGTTTCAGGGAAACAGGGGAGCTCGGGATGGGCGCTGGACTTTCTGCACTTGTACTCGGCAGTGTGGGGATCATGATCACACCCGGCGGAATCGGCATCTATCCTGCTATTATCTCTGAAACCCTGATCCTTTACGGAAGCACGCGCACAACCGGGCTGGCACTCGGATGGATCGCCTGGACCGCCCAAAGCCTGATGATTCTGATCGTCGGGAGCCTGTCCCTGATATTACTGTCATTTAATAAAAACCCGGATGGAAAAGCTTCAGAGAGTCAATGAAAAGATCCTGACCTGGGATCAGATCCGGAAACAAACAGCCGTTTGGAAATTCAGAGGTAAAAAGATCGTTTTTACCAATGGATGCTTTGATATCCTCCACCTCGGGCACATCGAATACCTTGCAAAGGCTGCCTCGATCGGCAACGCGCTCGTGATTGGCCTGAACACCGACCAGTCGGTGAGGAAGCTAAAAGGGCCGAACCGGCCCATCAATGACGAAATTTCCAGGGCCATGGTGCTTGCTTCGCTTTCCTTCGTGGATGCTGTCGTGCTTTTTGATGAAGATACGCCCCATGAGCTCATCCGCCTGATTAAGCCCGATATCCTTGTAAAAGGGAAGGACTACAAACCGGAAGAGATCGTTGGTTTTGACATCCTGAAACAATACGGAGGGGAGATCAGGACCATCGACCTGACACCCGGTTATAGTACAACCGCTATAGAAGAAAAAATCCTCCGCTCCCATACTCAATAATACCTGCGTTTTATGGCAAAAGTAAAAACCTCATTTTTTTGCCAGAATTGTGGTGCCCAGTCATCAAAGTGGATCGGCAAATGCCCCTCCTGCGGGGAATGGAACACCTATGTGGAAGAGATAATCCAGAGGGAGGACAAAAAACGAAGTTTTACTTCATCTCCCGGGTTTTCTGCAAAGCCGCAATTGATCTCCGGGATCGTTTTCGAAAATGACCAGCGCACTGATACTCAAAATGGCGAGTTGAACCGTGTCCTGGGAGGAGGCCTCGTTCCTGGCTCCGTAATCCTGATAGGGGGTGAACCCGGCATAGGAAAATCAACCCTCATGCTTCAGGTTGCGTTGAATTGTGGAAAAATGAAAGTCCTGTACATCAGTGGCGAGGAGAGCAATCAGCAATTACGGATGCGGGCGGAACGGCTTGGAATTCATAATACAGATTGTTATATCCTGACAGAAACTTCGAGCCAGGTAATCTTTCAGCATCTTGAAGCCATCTGCCCTGATATGGTCATCATAGATTCAATTCAAACCATTCACACAGAATCCATTGATTCCTCGGCCGGCAGCATTTCACAGATTAAAGAATGTACAGCAGAATTGCAACGGTTTTCCAAGCAAACCAATACACCGGTTTTCCTGATAGGGCATATTACCAAGGATGGGAACCTTGCTGGTCCAAAGATACTTGAACACATGGTTGATACCGTGCTCAACTTTGAAGGGGACAGGAACTACGGCTACCGTATACTGAGAGCAACAAAGAACCGGTTCGGCAGTACATCGGAACTGGGCATCTTTGAAATGCAGGATAATGGACTTCGTGAAGTCACAAATCCTTCGGAGATCCTTATCTCCCAGCGCGATGAAAACGTGAGCGGCATTGCTATAGCGGCAACAATCGAAGGTCTGCGCCCCATGCTTATAGAAACACAGGCATTGGTAAGTTCTGCAGCATACGGAACACCTCAGAGGTCGTCCACTGGCTTTGATACAAAACGTTTGAACATGTTGTTAGCCGTATTGGAAAAACGGAGCGGATTCCGGCTTGGGGCAAAGGATGTGTTTTTTAATATCGCCGGTGGAATAAAAGTAGATGATCCTGCTATTGATCTTGCGGTAATTGCGGCTGTCCTCTCGTCCAACGCAGAAGTTCCGGTGGATATGAAAACATGCTTTGCCGGAGAAGTTGGCCTTTCTGGTGAAATACGGGCTATTAACCGTATTGAGCAGCGAATTATCGAAGCGGATAAACTAGGATTTGAAAAGATCTATATCTCAAAATACAATATCAAGGGTCTGGATCAGAAAAGATTCAAAATCAGGATCATTCCTGTTTTAAAAGTCAGTGATATTGTCATCAAACTTTTTTCCTGATATGAAAAACCGCATCATCACCGACCGGATTGAAATTGAGGAGATAATCCTAAATGCCCCGTTTTGTTATTTATCTATGATTGATAAGAATGGAGGACCATACTGCATTCCTATGAATTTCGGGTATAAGGAAGGTGTCTTCTATTTTCATGGTGCTAAAGAGGGACTAAAAATCAGGACACTAAAAACCAATCCTGAAGTTTGCATCGCACTTTCCACTGATCAGAAACTAAGGTGGCAGAATGAAAATGTTGCATGCAGCTACAGCATGCGATATAAAAGCATTCTCGCATTTGGGAAAGCCGAATTTATTGAAGATCCGCTAGAAAAAAAAACAAGCCTGGATTTATTAATGAGCCATTTTTCGAAAAAGGAATTCAAATTCAATCCCCCCTCAATCCGTGAGGTTTGCTGCTGGAAAATTATTGCAGAAAGAATCGAAGGCCGTACCTACGGATATTGATATATTCTCTGTTTAGGAGCTTCTTCTCATTTTCTCCGTATTCCTGGTCCCGCTTAAAACAGCAATCAACCCTTTAGACAGTTTATCAAAGTTCTCATTCCAGGATTTTATCCCTGCGTCAACACCTTTTGTCTGGCAGGCAATGATAAATTTACGCTGAAACTCTTCAGGGAGTCCCCTGTAAAACACATCCTTCAGGAGAATCTGGAAAACCGTTATATTACGGTGAATGATCTGCATTGCCAATGCAAAAGAATAATTGAGTTGGGCAGGGGCATAAGCGGTTTCAATAAACCGGATCATTATTGGTATACGCAGATCGATCTCTTCTGTTTTAACCAATTCATCAGTTAATGATTCCAGTTGATAGTATGTTATCTGAGAATACCTCGGAATTGCAGTTGAAAGTAGCTGATTGCTTAAAAATCGGATGATGTCATAAAGTTCCACCATTTCATCTGGTGTGACTTCCTTGACAACATAACCTGCAAATTTAATATGCTCAACATAGCCCTCTCCCTCCAAGATTCGTAATGCTTCCCTTACCGGAATATGGCTTGCTTTATACTGTTCAGCGATCTCCCGCTCAATTAACTTAGTTCCCGGCTTTAATTTGCTATAATTAATATCGTAACGGATAGAATCAGCAATCTTGTTCGTCGTGGTCGTTTCTTTTTTCTCTTTCATTATTATTTCCTGATTTTTTTACATTTTGCAGATATGCTCATTCGGGTCAGGACACTTTTAACACAAGATAAATTCTGCTAACGAATGAATAAAATGTATTGACTAATGTCGTATCTAACAAATCACTACAAAGATACACTGAAAATCAAAATGCACCATTATCACAGATAAAAATCTGTAAAAAAAGTTCGCCAAACAT
>Ga0118677_10001709_pt1 | contig 32284 bp, 23 predicted proteins | sample AliMusrvi5mmetaG_FD_86154 | JGI IMG/M metagenome (GOLD analysis project Ga0118677, IMG submission 86154) | reverse complement strand
GCCCCAGAATACGTATCGCTGCGTGTTCTGCCAATTCTGCCATCCGATGCCTTCAAAGACGACCTCGCCCGGAATCACTGGAATAGCCGGCTTGCGTGAATACAATTCACGCACTACCCGGATGCATAGCGCGGCTGATTCGCGATCGTTGTGTCCCATATGCAGGGAATCGAAATCGAGCAATGAACTGTCGCGCAATCCTCCAATCGCGCTGTGGCGAGTCTTCCAACTTTGCATGCTTACAGGCCGGTGGAATGGGTCGGCCGTGCGCAGGTATCTGCCGACGTCCGTCCATTGGCGTTGCGCGAGATCGGTGTCTTCAGCGCCGGTGGTCGAGAGATAGTAGGGCAGATCGCTTTCCATGGCAAGGTACCACGTCACCGGGTATGCACCCCAGCGTGCGACGAGGTAGCGCCAGTGACGGCACATCTTTTCTACTCCCATGCTCTTCAGATAGAAACCCCAACTTCCGACGATTGAAGGCGAGATCCCCATCTCGACCAGTGCTTGAATTCGTTTGTCGGCCCAATCGAAGAATTCGGGGCGAATGCGGGCGTAGTTCTTTTCCCACGGTTGGCCGCCCTCGTTTTCGCTGCGCGCGTCAAACTCAGTGGTGTCCGTATTGAGGCCGGCGGTCAATTTGATGACGGTGTAGCCTTTACGTTTGCGGTCTTCGGCAAGCGTTCGAAACTCGACCGGATATCGCAAGCGCCTGGTTAATCCGAGCCACCAGTCATCTGCGAGATAGAAGAACGGCGTGCCATCGGCGTGCTCGAAGTGGCGGCCATTCGCCGAAACACGAACGGGACCGTGACGAAGTAGCGGGTTCGTGCCAGCGTACGGAATGACATCGAAACTTCCATGGCGCGAATGCAGGCCAGCATCCGTAGGGCGGGAACAGATCGATTCCCAGGTGTAGGCGCCGGTTGCAGGTGGCGCAAAGCGGACCTTCCACCGCCGTCCGCCGGCCCAGAACGCAGGGACACGCCACTTCCGGCCCGCCCCTGTAAACACCACATCCAGGATTGTGTCATTGAAAGGGTCAGGCGATGGTTGAGTGGATTCAAATGACCATTCGCGTACGGTATTGATTGGAAGCGGGGCTGACGCAGACTGCGCAAACAGCATCGTCGGAATAGGAAGGAATTGGCGCCTGGTCATGAGACAGTTCTAATCGATTAGATCATTGGCGAAGAAGAGAGTCAAGCTCAGGTCTTGGCGTGACCTATTTCTTCTTCGGTGCTGGTCCTGTCGACTCCCGCAGGACAAGCTGGTCAGGCACCCACACCGTGCGCGCCGGCAAGGATTGCGGTGCGTTGATCGCACCCACGAGCATCTCAACCGCACGGAAGGCGATCGAAGCAGTGGCTTGCGCGCGAGTAGTGATGGCCGGTGGAAAGTGGCTGGTCCATGCCGGATTATCGAAGCACATCAGACTCACGTCAGCGGGACAGACCAAACCCGCGTCGCGAACAGCGCGAGAGGCGCCGAGTAGCAGCACGCTGTTGCTGCAGAGGAAAGCGGTAGGCCTCCCTGGGGTGGCGAGCAGGCGGGCTGCCGCGTTTCTGGCGGCATCTGCGCCATCGAGCGGAGAGACGACCATGCGCGGAGGGATTGCGATGCGGCGTTCGGCAACTTCCTCGTGAAAGGATTTCAACCGCGCGGCATTGCTGGATAGAGTTGGGTCATTGAGGAGGAAGGAGATTCGCCTGTGGCCAAGCCGAAGCAGGTGCGAAACGGCCTCCGCAGCCGATGCGGCATGATCTGTAGATACTGCCGCAAAGTCACCAGAGGTGGGGATGCGCTCAAAGAACACCACCGGCATGGACCGCTCGCGCAACCAATCGTAGCTGGTTGTGGATTTGGTGCAAGCCAACAATACTCCATCCACGCGGCGGTCGAGCAACGCCTCCAGATGATTACGTTCCTGCTCCACATCATCGGAGCTGTCACAGAGCAGGACCGAGTAGCCACGGGTGCGCGCCGCTTGCTCAATCTCACGAAGAATCTCAGGATAAAACGGATTGGTGATGTCAGGAACAATAACTCCCATCACGCTGCTGCGCCCCGTACGCAAGATTCGCCCGCGCTCATCAGGGCGGTAATTGAGAGCCCTGATTGCATCCCGAACGCGGCGTGTCCGCTCTTCGCTTACTCGGATATTCCCTGTAATAACCGCTGACACGGTTGCAACGGAGACCTCAGCCAGACGTGCGACTTCCTGTATGGTCGGTCGAAATGGCCTGCCGTCGCGCTTGTTCATCGATACGATTAGACGACAAACCAAGGCACGCGGGCAAGCCCCTGCCCTGCCCCATTGACTTCCTTCCGCCCGCAATGATCTAATCGATTCGAAGCCCCATGCCGATTACGCGAAGATCCTTCCTTTCCATTTCGGCGGCCCTGCTGCCCGAGCCGTCACAGAGCGCGTCGCGCCGCCCAAATGTTTTGTTTATTCCGGTTGATGATTTGAACCGGGGGCTGCACTGCTTCGGCAACCCTCAGGTGAAGACGCCGCACATCGACGAACTTGCGAAGCACAGCGTGAGGTTCACCAACGCATTCTCGAACTACGCATCCTGTTTGCCATCGCGCATCTCTTTTCTCAGCGGATGGTATCCGGAGCGCACTGGCGTTATCACGTTTACGCCCAAGCCTCGCGACCGGCAATTGAAGGATGTGGTCTATCTTCCGCAACACTTCCGCAATAGTGGCTACACTACTGCACGGCTCGATAAAGTGTTCCACATCGGCGGCGACGAACCTTCCTGCTGGGACATCAGTGAGGAGCCAATCAAAGATGCTCAAGGCAAGAACAAAGTAGTTTATACGCCGGGCGAAATCGAGGCGCAAGGGCTGCAGTCTCATGTACTCAAGCAAGGCGGTTTCCCGAAGACCGGCGGTGAGCACGGAACCTACGCCGTCGTCGATTCCGATGAGCACGACCTGATCGACGGACTCAATGTACGCCGCGCCTCGCAATTGATGGAACAGTTCGCAAAGCAGGACAAACCGTTCTTTCTCGCCTGTGGGCTGCGACGCCCACATCTGCCGCGTGTGTTGCCGAAGAAGTATTTCGACATGTACCCGCCGGAGCGCATTGAGTTGACCGGACGCCCGCCGAACTATGATGCGGCCACTTGGGCGACCGAGGCCGATCGCCGCCAGATGGTGGCGCACTACTATGCCTCCACTACATTCATGGATGCCAGAGTGGGCGATCTGTTGGCGACTCTGGATCGGTTGCACCTCCGAGATAACACCATCATCGTGTTCTTCGGCGATAACGGTTATGCGCTCGGCCAGCGCGACAATCATTATGGCAAAGGGACATTGGGCGAACTTTCTTATGCGGTGCCGCTGATGGTTTCGATCCCTGGCATGAAGCGGAAAGGGGAGGCGTGCGGCAAAGTCGTCGAGCTTCTCGATGTGTATCCGACGCTAGTGGATCTATGCGGCCTACCGAAGCCGGCGAGCAAACTGCAGGGGCGCAGCCTGCGGCCACTGATAGACAATTCCAGCGCGCAGTGGGAAGAGCGTTCGATTGGGGCCACGGGCACCACGGATTATCAGCGTCCAGCGCTGACCGTGCGTACAGCGCGTTACCGCTATTCCGAAGACGAGAATCGCAAGCCGGTTGAACTGTTTGATTACACAACCGACTCCTTGGAATGGCATAACCTTGTGGACGATCCGAAGTTTGCCGAAGTGCGCAAACAGCATGCCGCTCTTCTAGGCCAGGACCGTACCTGAGGATCAGGCCTATACTGTGGGCATGCGTCTACTTCTACTGATCTTTGCGGGGCACGCGGCTGGATTGGCCCAAACCTGCGGATCAGTAACTCTTTCTTCTTACGCGTATACGGCACCAATTGAAGGCACATCAGTAAATCGCATTGTTACGATTAGCGTGACTGGCAATTGCCTGCGTCCAGCGACAACGCCTGACTCGTGGATCTCCATTACTTCGGGTGGAGAGCCGGACTCGCGAGGTATCGGGAGTTTTCAGTTCACGGTTGCGAGCAACAAGGCCGGGCCGGTAAGAGTTGGTCATATCTTTATCGCGAACGCGACATTTACGGTAACGCAAGATGGCGTGGCCTGCACGTATGCACTTCAGCCGAAGGCGGCGTCGGACGTTTCGGTAAATGGCGGGACAGGCAGGATTGCGGTCAGCCCGGCCTATAGCAATTGCCCGTGGACAGCGACTTCGAGTCAACCCTTTGTTACGATCATGGCTGGAAGCAGCGGGCTGGGAAATGGGACCGTTACCTACCGTGTGAATTCCAATGCAGCGAACTCCGCACGCAGCGCGAACATCGTCATAGGCGCTGCTGGCATTAGTACAGCAACGGCCTTCCCCATCGATCAACTTGGTGATCCAGGATGCAACTTCACGCTGTCTCCTGTTTCGCGAACAATTCCGAACACGACGAGCGCCGACACCATCACCGTAACATCGGCTTTGAGCACATGTGCGCGAACAGCGGTGAGTGACGTTCCTTGGATGACGGCCACTGCCGGCGCAAGCGGATCGGGCAGCGGCGTGATCGGCTACAGCGTTCAGCCCAACGCCAGCACCGCATCCAGGACCGGACACATCACTGTAGCGAATGCCGTCTTCACATTGACGCAGAGCGGAATGCTTTGCGAGTATTCCGTCTCACCTGCTGGCCTCACACTGTCGAACTCAGCAAGCAGCGGCAGTATCACAGTGACCAGCGCTTGCAGTTGGACGGCGGCTCCAAGCGCTGCTTGGATCTCCATCACATCCGGCGCCACATCCATTTCGGGCAATGGGACGATCAGTTACGCCATCGCTGCGAATCTTTCCACGGAATCGCGCGCTGGAACCATCCAAATCGGCAGTAAGACCTTCTCTGTCACGCAAGCCGGAACAGTGCCTACTGTCATTGCGGGCGGAGTGGTGAATGCGGCCAGCTTCAATGCCGGAGCAGTGGCGCCTGGAGAAATCATTACCATCTATGGATCGTTGATCGGACCGCCACAACTGGCGACGATGCAACTGAATGCCGACAGCACTAGCATTGTGAACAAGCTCGGGGAGACGCGTGTGTTGTTCGATGGAATCCCAGCGCCGCTGCTTTATGCCTCGGCGACACAAACAAGCGCGATCGTTCCTTACGCCGTTGCTGACAAGGCCAGCACGCGGATGACAGTTGAGTATCTGGGAACAAGTTCGGCAGAGGCAGTGCTAAATGTAGTGGATGCGTCGCCTGCGATTTTTGCCATCAATTCATCCGGAGCCGGCCCTGGAGCGGTGTTGAATCAGAATTCGTCAGTGAACTCCGCGACCAATGCAGCAGCGCGCGGCACGATCATTCAAATCTTCGCGACGGGTGAGGGCGCCACTTCACCGGACGGTGTGGATGGAAAGCTGGCGACGGTCCCATTGCCCGCGCCGAAGCAGGCGGTGTCGGTGCGGATTGGCGGCATTGACGCTCCACTTGTTTATGCGGGAGGCGCGCCGGGGCTGGTTGCAGGGTTGATTCAGATCAACGTGCAGGTTCCAGAGACGGCGCCAGTAGGCGTAGCGGTGCCAATTGTGGTGCGGGTTGGCGGAATCGACAGCCCTGCCGGCGTGACGATTGCGGTGAAGTAACCTCAGTTGGCGATCTTGCGCACGATGGCGGCGAGCCTGGCTTCGGTCGCATCGTCCAGACCGGAAAAGTACCAGGCGGATTCGATCAGTTGGTGAGCGGTACCCGCTTCGACGGAGAGGTTGGCGTCCTGCGTGATGCCGAAGGTCATGTACTGCTTGTCGGCGCGGAAGAAGCAGATCGTTTTGCCTTCTTTCTTGTAGGCTGGCATCCCGTACCAGAGTGAGGGCAACAGTGCGGGTGCGCTGTGCACGATGATGTCGTGCAGCCGTTGGCCGAGGGTACAGAAGGGCTCGGGCATTGCGGCGATCTTGGCCAGGATATTGGGGTCCGCTTCGGGTTTCGTTTTTGACATAGAGGCTCCGCTCGCTTCCGAGCTTTCGAAATTCGGGGCGCCGCGTGAGGCGGAGCCGTGTCTGATAGACTAACATCCACCACATGAAGCATACCGAAAAACTTCTATTCACACTGGCGTGCGTAGTTGCAGTGGCCGCTCAGACTCACTTCAAGCTCGATGCGACCGCTGTGGGGCTGATTCTTTTAGGGCTCATCCCGTGGCTCGCGCCGCTGTTGGCACCTTACGTTACTACGCTGAAGTTCGCCGGCATGGAGGTCGCATTGCGTGAGATGAAGGCGCAGGTGGAAGAGAGCAAGCAGGTGGCGCAAGCGGCTGTTTCCGCCGCTGTCGCCGGAGTGGGCCGGGCCCCTGGCGAACAGGTCTCCGCGCCCGTGAGCAAGAGTGAATACGTGGACCATGGCGTGCCTATGCCTCCGAAGAATGAATCCCTGGATTCGGAGGAGGAAGAGTACGCCTCGGATCCGAACCGCGGCATGTTCGGAGGCAAAGCCGAGACCTCCGGGCGTAAATTGTGTGCGGAGGTAAAGCCGTTGCCTGGCTCAACGGATTTCTTCCGATTGCACATCTGGGTGGCCGCAAGTGCCGGAGCGCCGCCGCTCGCAGACGGCACGAGGGTCAAGTTCCACCTGCATCCAACCTTCCGGCCCATGGTTACCGAAACTGTAGCTTCGGCTGGCGTTGCAACACTGGACCGGGTGGCGTGGGGCGCCTTTACCGTTGGGGCGGAGGTCGACGGCGTGCAACTGGAGTTGAACCTGGCTACTGATATTCCCGCGCCGGACCTGTTCCGCAAACGCTGAAAGGCTATTCGCCCAGCACCGGCATGTCTTCCACGCGCAGCCTGACGGCCGGATCCCCTATCACGATGTAGTTGCGTGCGTCGTCTCGGGCGATCCACTTCGATTTCGCTTGATCGGGATCCACAGGCAGGCCGTTGAGCATCTTTTGCAGGTCTTCGGCCAGCTCAATCGAGAGTCCGGCCCAGCGCTGGTTCAGCTTGTCCGTTGCATGGCCGATGCGGTTGCCAGACATGAGGCGGTTCATGACCGTCCGAAAACCCTCCATCTGAGGACCAAGCTTCCTCGAAGCGTAGGAGGACGACCAGGAGCGGTCGATGTGCCCGAGCACAGCCAGCGCGCCCCCGTTGCGGTGTGAAAGCAGCGCCTGCGGCAGGCGGGCCAGGCGTGGGGCTTCGTCCAATTTCGCCGGTCGTTTCAATTGCCGGGAATAGGTGTCGTTCCGCGGCCAGCCTGCGCCGTAGCAATCGAAGAGGAAGTGGATCATGCCATGCAATTGCGCCTCGGCGGGCAGATCGCTGCCGGCATAGTAGTGACTTCGCTTAGGCGAGGTGTCGCCGCCCTTCCATTCATTGCAAACAACGGCTCCCTGCTCCGCGGCCTGGCGGCCATCGCCCGCATAGAAGACCATGCCGTGAGAACCGGTGAAGACAACCGCCGGCTGCCCTTTCGGGATTTTGCCAAGCCAGATATTATCCAGAGTTTCCTTGGTAGCAGGATCGCCAAGAAACGGCTGCAGCCGGAAATGCTGGTCGTGCCCGAAGGGGGGCTTGGTTCTGGTGGGCAGCATCATGGGATTGGCCATGTTATCCGTGAACAGGCCCATGGCGCGGTCTTCTCCATTGCGCGGTGCAAAGATCGCCATCTGGCGGACGGTGCGAACGGAGCCTTCGGTCTCGTAGGCGATGATGGATTTCACGTACTGGGCGTATTCCGCGGCGGTGGGGAACCACAGACGGCCAACGGCCCAATAGAGGTCCAGACCAAACTGGAACTCAAACGGAATCTGTTCCGGCGATCCGATGATCAATACATAGTACGGAACGCCAGCTGCGGGATCGACGTCGGCCATGGGGATGAACTTGTCGTCCTTGGCGAGCCAGTCGGCGGCGGTTTCGCCTTCCACATAGCTGGCTGTACCGTCGAAGATTTTGAATAGGGCGTCATTCGCCACTTGACGCTGGCGATGTTCGATCAGAGGTTTAAGCGCCTGCTTGACGTCGTCTTCCACACCCGGTCCGAACAGGATGGCCCAACCGGTCTGCTTCAGATCATTGGCGTCGGAGACGTCGTCATCGGTGCCGAGATGGGACTTCGCCTTTGCGTCCAGTTGCTCGTCGGAGATTTCGGTTTCGAGAGGTTCGGCAGAGAAGGCGGCGAGCGAGTCATCGTCGATCGAAGAGATTGGGGCTCCGGTTTCGGCCTGGATGCCAAGTGGAAAGTAGGATTCTGTAAGCATGACAAGAAGTGCAGTGAATTCTATCACGAAACAATTAGTAATTTTAAGGAGCCATGATATAATTCTTCCCACTAACTATGGCCTCCATTGCTGATGTTGAGATTTCTCTGCGGAGATCGGAAGCAGCGAGCACTTATGCCGTCGATCTTAAATCGAGCCCGGCAACAGCGGATGCAGATGAGTGGTTCACGGGCAGCGCGAAGCTGCTGGCCAGGGCGCTGAACATCAAGCCGACCATGGAGGAATACGGGAACGCTTTATCAGACGCCCTGTTTGAAACGCAAGAGATTCGCGATGGATTTGTGCGTGCCAGGACGCTGGCACAGGCTGCTGGAGCGTCGTTACGCGTGCGGCTGCTGATCGATTCCGGCGCGCCAGAGCTGCATTTGATCCGGTGGGAGGCGTTACGGGCGCCGTCCGGGGAAGAGCTGCTGAATGGGAACGACTGCTGGTTTTCGCGTTACCTGGCCAGCACCAGCTGGAAGGCGGTGGCGCCGCAACCGAAGACAACCTATAAAGCCCTGGTTTTGATATCCAGCCCGCCGGAGTTAAAGAGCGATTCCGATGGACTGAAGGCGATTCCTGTGGATGAGGACAAGGCCTGGATCACGAATAGCCTGTGTGGGATTTCGCTTACGTTCCTCACCTCCGGCGCGGCCGACCCCGAACAGTGGCCGACCATTCGGAACTTAACAGCGCAATTGCAGGAGAGTTTCGACATTGTGTTCCTCGTCTGCCATGGCGCGATGCAGATCGGCGCTGACCCGGTGCTATGGCTGGAGCGCGATCAGGCAGCCGACGTGGTGCCGGCTCAGAGGCTGGTAGACGTATTAAAGCGACTGGAGAAACAGCCGCGGTTGATCGTGTTGGCGTCGTGCCAGTCGGCTGGAACGGGCTCGGCGGATGCGCTGACCGCTCTGGGACCGCAACTGGCGGCGGCCGGTGTGCCGGCGGTGGTGGCGATGCAGGGCAAAGTGGCCATAGAGACGGTCAACGAATTCATGCCTGAGTTTTTCAAGCAGCTTCGGACCGATGGGCAGATTGACAGGGCCATGGCGGTGGCGCGCGGCATATCGCTGACGCAAAAGCGCAAGGATTACTGGATGCCGGTGCTGTTCATGCGACTGCGCAGCGGATCGCTCTGGTACAAGCCAGGATTCGGGGCCAGCGCCGATGGAGAGAAGAGCGAATTCGAGCGGTGGGCGACGATCAAGGGTGCGATTGAGGACCGGCAATGTACGCCGATCCTGGGACCTGGAATGGTGGAGGGGCTGTTGGGCTCCTCGCGTGCGCTGGCGCAGACGCTGGCTACCAAGTATAAATTCCCGTTGTCCGCATCGGCCCTGGAAGACCTGCCTACGGTGGCGCAGTATCTGGCGGTGAATCAGGGTACGACGCTCTCGCCACGGCGCGAATTACGGAAGTCGCAGGGACAGGGTTTGTTGAACAAATTCGGCGATCAGTTGAAGGACCTGGATCCTGCCGATCTAGCCGCACTCACCAGTGAGGCCGGAAAACTGGACCGTGCGAAGAACCCTGCCGACCCGCACCGGTTGCTGGCCGCACTTCCGTTTGAAATCTACATTACAGTGAATACGGACAGCCTGATGGAAGAGGCTTTGATTGAAGCCGGCCGCTCGCCACGCTCCGATTTCGCGCGTTGGAATGCCAAGATCGCCGACGTGAAGAAGTATCCGACACTGCGGGATCGTGAGCCGGATTACCGCCCCAGCGTAAAGGCTCCATTGGTGTATCACCTCTACGGCCAGTTGAGTGTGCCGAAATATACACAGGACGAGGACGATCCGAAGGTCTTTCAATTCACAGGCAATTCGAGTGTTCCGGAATCGCTGGTGTTGACAGAAGACGACTACTTTGACTATCTGCTCCGCATCGGGAGCAAAGCCGACGGCAAGAGTCTGATTCCAGGAGCAGTGGGCACCGCCTTGACCGCCAATGCTCTTTTGTTCATCGGTTTCCGTCTGGACGACTGGGGCTTTCGAGTTTTGCTGCGAAGCATCTACAGCAAGGAGGGCAGCGAGGCGCGCGCGGTGGGCAATGATACGCTACCGTGCGTCGGCGCTCAGATCACACCCGAGGAGGACCGGATCCTGGACCCGCTGGGCACGCGCAAGTACTTCGAGCAGTATCTGCGCTCCAGCAATATCGATATCTTCTGGGGCGGTGTGAACGAGTTCGTCACTGCGTTAGACAAACAGTCCGCGGACCTCAGGCTCAAGGTGGTGGCAAAGGCATGAAGAACAATCCATACGTTGGCCCCTACTCGATTCCCGAAGGCAAGAAGCTATACGGGCGCGAACGGGAAGTTGCCGACCTTTCGGACCTGCTGATCGCCGAACGGATTGTGTTGCTCTATTCGCCCTCGGGTGCAGGAAAGAGTTCCTTGTTGCAGGCTGGCCTGCTGCCCGCGATGAGAAAGCGCAGGTTCACGCCGAGGCCGATCATGCGGGTAAACGCGGAGCCGCCCGAGGGCAGCGGCTTTGATCCGAAAGACGGCAACCGTTATGTATTGAGCTGCCTGCTGTCGATCGAGGAGCAGTTACCCAAGGAAGCGCGGAAGCCGATCGAACAACTGGCGCGGATGACGTTCCAGGATTACTTGTCCGACGAACCGAATGGAGAACTGCTGCTCTTCGATCAATTCGAAGAGATCATTACGGTGGAGCCACTGGACTACGACGAGAAACGGGAATACTTCACGCAATTGGGCGACGTATTGCGGAATCGCGGAAGGTGGGCACTGTTTGCCATGCGCGAGGACTATCTGGCCGCCATGGATCCTTACGTCCGCCAGTTGCCCACGCGCCTGACAAATACGTTCCGGTTGAACCTGCTGGAACGGAGCGCGGCGCTCGATTGCATCCAATTGCCGGCCGAAGAACAAAACGTCACGTTTGCCGAGAGCGCCGCCAATCAACTGACCAAGAACCTGTGCCAGATCGAAGTGCAAAGGGATGGAATGGGTGAGACCGAAAGCATCGACGGCCGCTACATTGAACCCGTGCATCTTCAGGTGACCTGTTACCGGCTGTGGGAGAACTTAGCCGACGGGACCCAAGAGATCAACGAAATCGGCGATTTAGGCAAGAGCGTGGACGAGGCGCTGGGAGCTTACTACTCCTCTACGGTAGAGCGCGTTGCGAAGGAGAAAGGCATTCCGGAACGCCACGTTCGCGACTGGTTCGGCAAGCAACTGATCACCAGGCAGGGCAAGCGCGGACAGGTGATGCAGACAGAAGAGAACACCGCGGCTTTGCTGCCTGCACTGAAACCGCTGGTGGACTCCTTTCTGGTGCGGCAGGACCGGCGGCTGGCTTCCTTTTGGTATGAACTGGCGCACGATCGACTGCTGACCCCTGTGCAGGAGTCCAACCGTCAGTGGGAACTGGCAAACCTGACGCCCTTCCAGAAGCAGGCCGAACTTTGGCAGGCCGAGAACCGTACCAAGGATTTGCTACTGCGCGGCGAAGCGCTGTCCGCGGCACTGGTGTGGAAAGAGACCAACACGTTGACCAAGACGGAGGCGGCGCTGCTGGCCGAATCCGTGGAGGCTGAAGAGATCAGGAAGCGCGAGGAAGAGGCCCACCAGCGCGAAGTGGAGCAGGCTGAGGCGCTTAGGATTAAGACGAAGGATTTGAAGCGGCAGAAGCAGTGGCTTTATGTGGTATTGGCACTTGCGCTTGCGGCTGGAGTTTATGGGTGGGTTGAGGCTGGGCTAGCGCAGAGGACCTTGAATGACCTCTCCAAAACAGAAACCGCGCGCAACGAAGCCTTGGAGAAAGCTGCCGCAGCAGCCGGCCAGGCCATCGACGCGGCCGATCAGGCAACCCAGGACGCTGACGAAGCACTCATTGCAAAAGAAGATGCCAAACTGCTGGCTAAGATCGCCCAGGAGCAGGCAGAGCTTGCCAGAGGCGGAATGCTGGCAGCCACAGCCCTGACCAACAGCGCCAGGAACGAAACAGCCGGCCTGCTAAGCCTGGAAGCCTGGAAGCGGATGCAGACCAAAGAAACCAGGGATGCTTTGTTCCACGCCTATCAGTTGAACAAGCAAAAGCAGTTGCTGCATCACAAGAGCGGAGTAAATCAGGTCGCATTCGGTGCTGAGGGAGCGCTCGTAGCCGGATGCATCGACGGCACCATCTGGTTGTGGGATCTGAATGCGAAACCACCCGTTGCACGCCAAATGAAAGCAGATGATGGCGCGATTCTCGCCATCGCGTTCAACAAGAAGGGCCTGATTGCTTCTGGCGGAGCCAGTGGCAAGATACGGATATGGGACTGGAAGACCGGTTCCATGATGGGCGAAGTGGAAGGCCACAACGGCCGCGTCAATTCCCTGGCATTTGATGCAGGTGGCGATTTGCTGGTCTCCGGCGGTCAGGACAGGATGGTCCGGTTATGGAGTGCCTCACCGTCAGGCGGAGGACTCAAGCCCGTTGCCGCGGAGAGCAAGCTTCCGAAGGAACTTTCCGCCGATTGGGAAGTGAACAGCGTCTCCGTCAGTTTGCGGGATCAAACGCTGGTGGCCAGTTACAATGAACCCCTTCATAGCGGCGTGTGGGCCTGGCGATTAGATCGAGCGAATCAACGGAGGCCTGTTAGCGGATGCCGCACCGCTGACCAGGGCTTCAATCAGACTGGCTTTGCGGATTTCGTGGAGGATACGCGCTTCTTCATTGTAAGTTGGAACTGCGCCGTCGATGTATGGACATCTTTCCCGAACGGTGTGAGTTCGCAAAGGGTGGTGAATGAGACCATGGAAAAGGCGGGCGGGCGCATTGCCGCGGCGCTGCGTCCCAGATCCTCCGAAGTCGCAACGGGTGGAGACGACCACAAGGTTCGTATCTGGGGAGCGCTGGCGAGCGAGCCACGGCTGATCCTGCAAGGGCCTGAGACGAAAGTCCGTGCATTGGCGTTCAGCCCGGATGGAAACACGCTGGCTTCGGTGAGCGACAACGAGCAGGCCATCTGGCTCTGGGATGTTTCCGAAAAGGCCGCCGCACCAGAAGGGACCGTTCTCATTGAGGGATACCGCTCGGAAGTCAACGATCCATCACGGCCGACGCAAAACGTGGTCTTCGACTCACAAGCAAAGAGCATGATAGCAACAGGTGGCGACAAGGGTTCCACCATTGTCAGCTATGCGCGCAACGGGATAAGAGGGCGCTGGGAGCCAGTGGCAAGTATTCAGGTCTCTGCGATTTACCACCGTTGGCGCTTTGACCTGCGGCCGTCATTAGCAATCAGCTCTGCACCGGGCCGCGAAGTTCTTGCGGTTGGAGACGCCTTGGGAACTGCATTGTTGCAGTCGCGCACACTCAAGCCCATATACAGGCTGAATGAGCCTTGCGTGGTTGCCGCATTGGCTTTGAACCGCAAGGCTACTGTGCTGGCAGAGACCTGCCAGGAGCCAAACGTTCTCCGGCTTTACGACATCAGTGATTTGAACCGTCCTGAACGCATCTACGAGGAGGCCGGGCCGAACTCATGGCTGGAAGGGCTGGACATCAGTCCTGTCGAAGATCTGCTGGCCGTGGGAGGCAATCCGATGATGGGGAACGAACTGAATCCGCGCGATACCGAGGTCAGGCTAATCGATTTCTCGAATCCGAAGCAGCCCGTCGTGCGAGCGGTATTACCCAACGCGAGAGCTCGCCGCATAACCTTTAGTCCGGATGGAAGTATGGTAGTCGTTGCCCTTTCAGGAACCAATGTCTATGAGGTTCCCAAGGCTGGAAGAAAGTCAGGTCCGGTGCCAAATATCCTCCCCAAAACGCGCTTTACCGGTCACCAGGATTGGACCATGACCCCGCGCTTCAGCCGTGACGGCAAGATGTTGGTGAGTGCCGGCGCCAACACCACTGTCGTTCGACTTTATGACCCCGAGCGAGGCATTCCCTACGACTCCGACTTAAACCTTCCTGTTCAAGCCGATGTCGCGGCGTTCGACCCTCTCACCAAACAATTGGTCCTGTTTAATGGCAAAGGACAACTGTGGGGTGTCGAGATGGATCCGGACGTCTGGATCCGGGAAATCTGCAGCAGGGTCAACCGCAATATGACCCAAGCGGAGTGGCGGCGCTTTATCGGAACCAGCTACAGCAAGACCTGCCCCAGCCTACCCGCTGGTGAATAGCTACGCTCTAGCCGCGCGCCAACCGGCCTTAAGCATTTCGCGATGCTGTTCGAGCACCTTTTTCGCTTCCGGTTTGTTGGCGAGGTTGGTAAACTCACCTGGATCTTTCACGTGATCGTAGAGTTCCTCGCCGCCGCCGTGCGTTTCCCAGTTGGTGTAGCGATAGCGGTCTGTACGCACGCTGCGGCCGATTACGTCCTCGAATTTGATCTGGGTGAAGGCGGCCTTCTTGAACTTCTGCGAAGGACTATCGAGCAGCCGTGCCATGCTCTGGCCTTCCAATCCGTCCGGAGCTTTCAGTCCGCACAGTTCGGCGAGAGTCGGATAGAGGTCGACGAATTCCACCAGGGCGCGGCAGACCTTGCCGTTGCCCTTCTTACCCGGCGCGCGAATGATGAGCGGGACGTGCGTGGATTCCTCCATCAGGTTCATCTTCTGCCAGTGCGTGTGTTCGCCAAGGCTCCAACCATGGTCTCCCCAGAACACGATGATCGTGTTGTCCATAAGCCCCATCTTTTCCATGCCATCGAGAACTCGGCCGAGTTGCTCGTCCATGAACGAGGTCGAGGCGTAGTAGCCGCGGCGGGCTTGGCGGATGAGCGGTTCGTCCATCTTCATGTGATTCCAAAGCTGTGGGCGGATGGCTTTGTGGGCGGCTGGGATGTCGTCCAGGTCTCCGGGAGGATTGACGGGCAGCGGGATCTTTTCGAGCGGATACATGTCGTAGAACTTCTGTGGAGCCACCCACGGCAGGTGCGGACGGACGAAGCCGAGTCCCATGAAGAAGGGCTTATCTTTGTGCTCTTCGAGCAGCTTGAGGGCATTATCGGCGGCGTTGGTATCGGACTGTCCTTTGCCGTTCGCGACGGACATCCACTGCATCCCAAGGTTGACTCCGGGTTTGGAGAGACGCCGCACCTCGCCTTCCGACTTTAGTTCCGGGCCACCGGGCGAAACGGAGTGATCCCACGAAGCGGGGTCCTGATATTTCGGGGAGGTGACTTCCTGGGGAACATTCATGTGGTACATCTTCCCTTCCCGGGCGGAGTACCAACCGTTCTGTTTAAACAGTTGCGGCAGGGTGATGACGTCTGGCAAGAAGTCGCGGAAATCGACGTTGTTTTCGAGGACCTTGGTGGTGTCCGGGCGGCGGCCCGTTAATAACGACGAACGCGTCGGACCGCACAGGGGGAACTGACAGTAAGCTCGTTCAAAACGCACCCCCATGGCCGCCAGGCGGTCAACATTTGGCGTTTTGACTTCGGGGTGACCGTAGCAGCCAAGGGTGGTGTTGAGGTCGTCGGCTGCAATGAACAGTACGTTCAACTTCTTCTTCGGCTGGGCCAGCAGTTGAGACGCGGCCAGAGGTGCTGCGATGGATGCAAGGAAACCACGGCGTGTTGTCGGAGAGTGCATTCCGACACAATATCACGAACAGGTTATGAGGTGGGCGCCATCTGAATGATGAGGGCTACCAGGTTCCAGGCCACCACTGCGGAAAAATACCAGTTGATTCTTCCCAATAACCGCTGCTTGCCGAACTGCCAGCAGTACAGTCCCAAGCCGACCGCAAGAATCTTCACGAACAGTAGCCCACCGATGGGAGTCGGGAAGAGCTTCAAGGCCATCCGCACTATAGGATTGCCTTCCCGCACTCCGTTCAACAGAAAAGCGACCGTCGTAAGGAAATCAAGAACTTGCAGATATGAATATTGCAGCAGTAGTTGGGTCATGCGATCTCACATCTAAGGTAACCGCCTTAGGCTATCTAAGTAAAGAGTAGCGCTGACCCAGTACCCGCTTAAAAATACTAGTACTTGTAAAAACAATACGACTCCTGAAACAAGACGGCATCCAATCCATTAAATTATGATGTCTCACATAGTGTTATCAGGTATCATCTTCTGTACCTTTAATCTCTGGGCCGATGGTTTAAAGACAGGCGAACCGCTTCCTGAACTGAGGGGGGAATTTCTAACAGGCAAGACCGCGGTGCTGCCTCAGGCCTCCACGGGCAAGGCTGCTTTACTGATCCTCGGCTTTACGTATGACTCGCGGACCACTGTCGAGGCCTGGACCAAGCGTTTCCGTGCAGATTTTGCCAAAAACCCGAATGTCACCTTTTATGAAATCCCCATGATCGGCGGAATGGCTCGAATGGGCAAGTGGTTTATTGACAGCGGGATGCGCAGGGGTACACCAAAGGCCGACCATGAACATGTGATTACGGTTTTTGGCGGAACGGACGTCTGGAAACAACGCACAGGGTTTAAGGACCCCAATACCGCATACCTGGTGCTGCTGGACCAGCATGGCAAGGTCGTATGGACCACATCGGGCGGCGTTACCGAAGAGGCGTACCGAAAACTCGCAGAAACGACAACGCAACTTGCGGCGGCAAAGTAGGAGAACCATGAGCGTCCACACCCTGGAACGGGAGTTGTTTGTGAAACAGCCGTTGGAGAAGGTGTTTGACTTCTTCTCGCGCGCAGACAACCTGGAGAAGATCACCCCGCCGTGGATGCATTTCAAGATTCTGACTCCCTTGCCGATTGCGATGCAAGCAGGGACCCTGATCGAATACTCCATCAAGGTGCGTGGCCTTCCGCTGCGCTGGCGAACCCTGATCGACGTCTGGAATCCGCCGTACGAATTCGTTGACACGCAGGTGAAGGGCCCCTATAAGCTTTGGCACCACACGCATAAGTTTAAGGAAATGAGCAACGGCACGTCCATCGTTGACGTTGTGCGGTACGAACTGCCGTTCGGGCCGTTGGGCACCTTAGCGCATAAACTCCAGGTTTCAGGAGATGTGCGAAAGATTTTTGACTATCGCGAACAACAGGTTCCCAAGCTTCTTTTGTAGTATCCTGTGGCAATGAAGATTGCGTTGTTGCTGTGTCTGTCGCTGACTGTTTGGGCGCAGAACAAGCCTAGTTTCGATCCCCGAATCTCCCTTGCTACAATCATCCGCGAAGATATCTTCGCCGGCTTCCTGGCAAACGATCTGCAGCGTTTCGAACGCGGGGAGAAGAACCTGGAAATCCTGTTGAAAGAACGGCCGGAAGCTCGGGCCTCTCTGCTGGCGTGGAAGGGGTCAACGTTCTTCTATCGGGCAGTTAGGCATTACGAAGCCAAGCGTGATGCGGAGTTCGGGATGGCATACCGCGACGCGCTGCTCACCTACGACGATGCCCAGACAATGACAGCTGAGAAGCCTGACGTGGGCGTGATGGCCGTGATCGGCGGAACTTACGCGATCCTGGGAGACCGGCTTCCGCCGCAATACCGCAAATCCGGCTGGGGGTCAGCCTACCGGGCATTCCAAGGATTATGGAAATTGCAGTCAGAACAGTTGGACAAGCTTCCGCCTCACGTGAGAGGTGAGTTGCTGGCCGGTATGGCGCTGAGCGCCCAACGAACCGGACATACGGCAGAAGTGGCACCGGCTTTGGATAGAATCATTGCCAGGATGCCGGCGACCCCGTATGCAGTGGCTGCGCAGAAGTGGAAGGCAACCCCTGAGGCCGCTGAAAAAATTAAGATTGCCTGCCTGGGCTGTCATGACGCGGGCCGCTTGGACGCAGTGCGATCGAAACTCGGCAACTCGCAGAAGAAGAGCGATTGATGGGTCCAGTCAACTCCTGGAACGAGTGGGATCCGCTGCAGGAGGTGATCGTAGGCTCGGCCCAAGGCGCAGCCGATATCGCCTATGAACCAGCACTGGCGCCCTATTTCCCTGCCGGAAGTTCCAGCACCGGTGGCAGCACGGCGATTCCTCAAGTATTAATCGACGAAGCGGAACGCCAACTCGATGCATTCGCACGCCTGATGGAGGGCTTGGGCATTAAGGTGCGCCGGCCGCATCCGGTTCAGCAGCCGTGCCGAATCAAAACCTTCGATTGGGAAGTCCCTGGGGGTCACGCCAGCACCTGTCCGCGCGATACTCTGCTAATTGTGGGGGATGAGATCATCGAGGCTCCAATGACGCAGCGGGCTCGGTACTTCGAATATCGCGCGTATCGCAAACTGATCACTGAGTATTTCCGCGGCGGGGCACGCTGGACGATGGCGCCCAAGCCGCTAATGGCCGACGGACTCTATCGCAAAGCGACCGCAGAGCCGTTCGATTTCAGGCGCGGGCCGTTTCTGAACGAAGTGGAGCCGGCTTTCGACGCGGCCTGTTTCACCCGCTGCGGGCGCGACATCTTCTGGCGGCCGGATCTTGTGAGCAACGAGTTCGGCGCGGAGTGGCTCAGGCGGCACCTGGGGCCGGCGTTCCGCGTCCACCGCATCCGATTTGATGAGGTATTGCCTAGTCATATCGATACGACGCTGGTGCCCCTGCGTCCTGGACTGGTGCTGACAAATCCACACCGCCCGTGCGTGGATGGCGGGCTGGACCTGTTTCGGCGGAATGGCTGGCGGACGGTCGACGCTCCAGTATCGGTACGCAGCGGGCGCTCGGCTTCGAGGGAAGTCAGCAACTGGATCTCGATGAACCTCCTGATGCTTGACGAGAAGACGGCGGTGGTGGAAGCTGCTGAGGAACCGATGATGCAACTGCTGCGATCGTTAGGTATCGATGCGATTCCATGCGCGTTCGATCGCGTGTATGCGTTTGGTGGCGGATTTCATTGCTGCACCGCCGATATCAGGCGCGAGGGAAAATTGCAGTCCTATTTTCCGGAGTTGGACTGAGTGGCCGTCGCCCAATGCCACATAGTTCTTGCAAAGCACGACTGCAATCTGGGCGAAATCGTAGCGCGGACATTTATGTCAGCAGGGTCGAGTTTCGTCTCGACGTGTGTTTTCAACGCCGCGCCAAACCTCGACAAGAATGTCGAGGCGGCACGCAACAAGGCGCGCGCTACAAAACCGCGAAAACTATGCGGCATTAGGCCGTCGCCGGCCCCCACGTCTCAGCTAGCCGAGATCGAACGTGTCGCCGCGCTTCGGGATGACGACCTCCAGTTCGTATTGATCGCGGATGGCTTGGGCCATGGCGGCCTGCTGCTTCGGTTCGCCATGGACCAGGAACACCTTTTTCAAACCCTTCACGAAAGGCTTCATCCAGGTGAGCAGTTCACGCTGGTCGGCGTGTCCGCTGAGTTCGTTGATTTTGGCGACTTCGGCGCGCAAGCGGACCAGTTCGCCAAAGATCGGCACCTCAGGTAACTTGTCAACTATTTTGCGGCCGAGGGTGTTTTCGCCCTGGAAACCGGTGATGAGCACGGTGTTGCGCGGGTCCGAGATGTTGTTTCGGAGGTGGTGGACGATACGCCCTGCTTCGCACATGCCGCTGGCGGAGATGACGATGAACGGACCGCGGAGGTCGTTGAGTGCCTTCGATTCGCTGGCTTCTCGGACGTAGGTAAGGCGCTTGAAGCCGAACGGGTCCTCGCCTTTTTCGAGGAAGGCACGTGTTTCTTCGTCGAACAGTTCCGAGTGCTTTCTGAAGATCTTGGTCACATCGACGGCAAGCGGGCTATCGACAAACATGGGCAGCGGAGGGATTCTGTTTTCGTCGATCAGTTGGTGCAGCATGAGCACCACCTGTTGGGTGCGGCCGACGGCGAAGGCGGGAATGATGATCTTGCCTCCGCGGCGGGCGGTGCGGTTGACGATACCAGCCAACTTCTCAACAACGGAGTCTACCGGTTGATGGAGGCGATCGCCGTAGGTGCTCTCCATGATCAGGTAGTCGGCCTTGGGGATCGCTTCAGGGTCTTTGGTGATGGGCAGCCCCATGCGACCGACGTCTCCGCTGAAGACGAGGTTGATGCCTTCAGCCTGAAGCGACATGACGGTGCTGCCGAGCATGTGGCCGGCTTCGTAGGTGGTATAGGTGAGGCCGCCAACGTCGGTCGGCGTATGCAGTGGCACGCGGGTGAACAGCGGCATGACGCCCTCGGCGTCCTGGATGGAGTATAGCGGCTGAATTTCGGAATGATCGTGAGTGGGGTCGACGGACCTGCGGCGGCTGGACCTCTTATTGAGGAACATCGCGTCTTTTTCCTGCAAGTAGGCCGAATCCATGAGCATGGCTTCGCAGAGGTCGGCGGTGGCCGGGGTGGTGTAGATCGGGTTGGCGTAACCGTGCTTCACCAGCGATGGCAGGTTGCCGCTGTGATCGATGTGGGCATGCGATAGCATGACGGCTTCGATGCTGCCTGCCGGGCACGGGAAGTTGCGGTTGCGTTCGAACGCTTCCTGCCTTCTGCCCTGATACAATCCGCAATCCAGCACGAACCGTTTGTTGCCGGTTTCAACGAGGTGCATGGAGCCGGTGACTGTCTGTGCCGCGCCCCAGAATGAGATTCGCATGCCTTAAGGATACACGGATCGTTGGAATGCGGGGAGGGTACCGCAGGGTGAGCCAAGCTACGTCCCCGGAGCGGTTGTTCGGTTTGCAATCACGCGGTGTAAGATATAGGAGTATGCCTATCTACGAATATCGCTGTGAAGATTGCGGAAGCAAGTTTGAGAAGCTGGTACGCCGCGCGGCGGAGTCGGAGTCTCAGGAGTGCCCGTCCTGCGGCAAGAGCCATCTGGCATTGCAGCTTTCCACGTTCGCGGCGCATGCTAACGGCTCGCCTTCTTCGTTCACTCCGGCCGCCACGCGGCAGGGTGGCGGGTGCCCGGCGGGGATGTGCGGCACGCCGGGGCTTTGCGGACGTAATTAGTTCGGCCTCGACAGCTGGCTCCGCAGTTCGAGAACCTGCAGCTCCACTTGTTTGGTTTCCTTCAGCAGTTCCACTCGCGTGCGGTTGATGAAATGTTTGATCAACTCAACCGCACCGAAGATCATCCAGAAGCACGCGAACGATCCCATCCAGGCCACTCGTGCTGCATTTTCCGGCTTTCCGCCAAACCAGAACAAGCAGGTACTGAGCAGGACCACGCAGATCCAGGTTGCGCCGGTCGCCCATTTCTCCATGCGTAGCTTGCGCTCGTTGCGCTCCATCCGCTCCGAGACCTGCTTGCGATACTCGGCCAGATTTTCCGGTTGCGGTAGCCGTGCCAGCAGGCGTTCGCGCATCGATTCATTTCTTGGTTCCATAACCACCTCTCTCTAAGATTTCCTTCAACTGTTTCTTTGCATAATGGATGCGGGATTTGACCGTGCCAACGGGGCAACCGATCACTTCCGCGATCTGCGAGATGCCGAAGTCTTCCATGAATTGCAGGACCAGCACTTCGCGGCAGACAGGGTCGAGCGCATCCAGCGCCTGATGCACCGCTTCGGCGTCCGCCTTATCGAAGTCAGGTTCAGCCGCCTCGTCAAACTGACTGGCAAAGTCATCTTCCGCCCGGCGGCGGGTGACGGTGTGTCTGAGGTGATCCACCGCAACGCCTCTTGTGAGGCGATAGAGCCAGGGCCGCAGTGCGGCGGGCTCCTTCAATTGCCCGATCTTGCGGAAGACCAGCAGCCATACCTCCTGCAACACGTCAATTGCACGCTCGTCGCTGCCGGTGAATTTGGTGGCATAGTAACGCAGCGGCCGTTCCATGGCGAGTATGAGGTCTTCGAAGGCCTCGCGTTCACCGGTCTGGCACCGCAGCGCCAGCCATTCATCGTAAGTTCGATCCGCGCTATCCATTCATCTCCAAAGTCGTTGGCAGAGGGCAAAAGGTTCAATGCATATTTGAAAAGCCCAGCATAGTATCATAGTTGCTTCATGAGACCGGCCGCGACTATCTTACTCCTGGCTACCTGTTCCGCTATTCAGGCCGAGCCGGTGTTTCACCCCGCTGTGACGAACGTTGAAATCTGGCCCGGCCCTGGAGGCTATCCGTGGGCCGATTCGGGGATACGGACGTGGACCAGGGAAGCCTTGATTCGCCGCGTGGGGCCGAATGAACTGCTGGCCACCTGGACCACAGGGGGCTTCAGCGAACCGGCTTTGGGCAACTTCACCATGATCTCGCGCAGCACCGATGACGGGAAGACGTGGACTCCGGCCGGTCGCTTCGCGCACCCGACACGCGGCCTGTTTACCACCGAACTGTTTCAGCCGCGGCAGGGTGAGATCCATGCGTTTCTGCAGACCTACGGTTTCGGCGTGTGGATGACACAGTTGCAGAGTTTTCGGGCTATCAGCCGGGATGGCGGACTCACCTGGAGCGGACCGCATTCGATTCCTGGCGGAATCCAAAACATCTGGGCGGCAGGCGGCATCGTCCATTCGTCAGGGCGTTGGATCATCCCGGTCAGTTGGGCGGAGTTGATCGGTGACGAGTGGGCCGAGCCGTCTGTGGGGCGAGCTCCGGTGCAGGGCCAGGTTGGCGGCCGCGCCATGAAGCAGGTGGAGATGCCGCAGGGTGCCGATTCCGATCTGCAGTATAAGACCGGCAACGCATGGGCCGACCGCAACCACCGGTACGTGACGGGCGTGATGGTGTCAGACAATGACGGGCAGTCGTTCCAACTGCGCGGCTACGTTCGCGGCGGCGAGCATGGCTGGCTGATCGAGCCACGCATCGTTGAACTCTCCGGCGGACGCGTAGTAATGCTCATCCGTTCGCAGCAGGACGGTTGGTTGTGGCGGAGCGAATCTTCCGACAAAGGACAGACCTGGAGTGCGGCGGTGAAGAGTGACATCCCCAATCCGGGTTCTAAGATCAATCTGCAGCGGTCGAAGGACGGGCGCATTTTCCTGGTACACAATCCTTCCGGCAAGGCTAGAAAGCCCCTTTCTTTGTGGATAAGCAATGACGACATGAAGACGTGGAGCGTCAAGGTGGATCTTGTGAAGGAGACCGAACGCGGCCCGAATCTGAATTATCCGGATGGCTTTCTGGACGAGGCAAAGCAGCAGTTCGTCCTGGTGTGGGAAGATGCGAAAAAGGTATATTTGATGCGGGTGCCGATGGACATTAAATGATGATGGGTCTGTCCATTTTCGTATTTGTGGCGGGACTATCGCTGGCTCAGCAGGGTGAACTGGTGGATGGCAAGCGTCCTGTGTTCACGGCCGATGTCAATGAACCCATGCCGGCGACTTTTGGCGTGACCACTGTCAGCAATTCCGGCTTTCAGGGGAAGATCTATTTCCTGCCGGAGTTCACATTGTCTTTACCCAATTTCAAGAAGCTCAAATCGGTGGGCACCCTGTACACGGACTACCTGAATATTCCACCGCGCGACTTCATGGAAGGCTTCCCTGGAATCACCAACCGATTTGAGTGGTTCGCCATCGACTACACAGGCCGGTTTTGGATTGAGAAGCCGGGCAAGTATCAGTTTGCGCTGGTGTCCGATGATGGCTCGATTCTTTATATTGACCAGAAACGGATCATCGATAACGACGGCCATCATCCGGCGCAGGTCCAATACGGATCAGCCAAACTAGCCGAAGGAGCGCACGATATCCGCATCTCGTATTTTCAGGGTCCGCGGACTGCCCTCGCTTTGATCTTTGCCGTGCAGAGGCCCGGAGACAAGGATTACAAGATCTTCGACATGCGCCGGTTCCGGCCTCCGAGTACCATGGAGAATCTGCCTGCCCCGGATTCCGAGCTTCCTAAGTAGCCGCAGGTTCGTAACCGTTACATTCCAGCACGGGAATGTGTGGGTATTTGCGATAGGACGCATCGGTAAAGCTCAGGCCGCACTGGTAGAATAGCGACCCACGATCCGAGTGGATCGTCCGAACGTGGAGGCACATTGCGCAGAGCCCGGCAACGTGGTCTGGAGTGGCGGACATTACTGTTAGGTTAGCGCACATGGCGATGCGCAAAACTTCACCCAACCGTCATTTGACAGTAACATTGCCTCGCTACCCTGAGTACTATGTCTCGTCTATTTCTTGTAGCGCTATTTGTGTGCGCGAACGCATTCGCACAATTTGACGCCAGTGTTTTGGGCACAGTCAAGGACCCCTCCGGATCGATGGTTACGGGCAGCAAAGTAACGCTGTCCAACCTTTCGAACGGAATCCAACAGACTGCAACCACCGACAATAATGGCAACTATCAGTTCCCCAATGTCCGCATCGGTGAATACACCGTAAAGGCTGAAAAGCAGGGGTTCAAAGCAGCCACTGCATCGCGCTTCACCGTGACCGTGAACGCCAAACAGCGCGTGGATCTCGCGCTCGAAGTCGGCGCAACCACCGAGACCGTGATGGTCAACGGCGCGGCGGAAATCCTTGAAACCGATACCAGCGATCGCGGCGAAGTGATCGGCTCGCATGAAACCACCAACCTGCCGCTGAACGGCCGTTCCTACGCCGATTTGACGCTGCTGGTTCCCGGTGCGCGCAAGTCTTTGCTGGAAGACGGCTCGCTCACCGGCCGCGACGCTTCCTACAACGTCAACGGCCAACGCAGCGAATCGAACAACTTCCTGCTTGACGGTGTGGACAACAATGCTTATGGCACCAGCAACCAGGGCTTTTCCAACCAGATCGTGCAGATCAATCCCGACGCCGTCGCTGAGTTTCGCGTTGTGACGAATAACTTCAGCGCCGAATACGGCCGCGCATCGGGCGCAGTGATCCTGGCCACGACCAAGAGCGGCACCAACCAACTGCACGGAACCTTGTGGGAATACCTGCGCAACACGTCGTTGAACGCAGTTGGCTTTTTCAAGCCGCTGGGTAACGTGAAGCCCACCTTCAACCAGAACCAGTTCGGTATCGCCGCCGGCGGCCCGATCATCAAAGACAAACTGTTTATTTTCGCCGACTATGAAAGCCTGCGCAGGTCGCAGAGCCAGCTGGCTTACGCCACTCTGCCGACGCTCGATCAACGCAAGGGCAATCTTGGTACGGCTGTCATGAACCCTTTGACCGGTGAAGTATACGCGAACGGCATTGTTCCGGCCTCGGCGATTCTTCCCTCTTCGCAGGCCATCCTGAATGCGCTGCCACTGCCGAACAATGCGGCGGCTGTCAGCAACGCCAACAACTACTCCTCGCTGCCCAAAGGCACCGCAAACGACAACAAGGGCAACTTCCGCATCGATTACTACGCGAACAAACAGCTGACCGCGTTCACCCGCTACAGCCATCGCGTGGATGACATCTATGTGCCAGGCAATATCCCAGGGCCGGCCGGCGGCAACAACAACGGCAACGTCCACATCTTCAATCAGCAGCTGGATCCAGGCATCAGCTATCTATTCAACAGCCGCACGGTACTTGATGCGCGACTGGCGTTCAGTTGGGTGGAAGGCGGCAAGTCGCCGATCGGACTCGGCGAGCCGAGCCTGATGGTTGGCATCCCCGGTCTACCCACCAATCCGTTGGTGGCAGGTGCGATGAATTCGGTGAGCGTGGCGGGCTTCGATCAATTCGGCCGCCAGGGTTCGAATCCACAGTTCCAGAATCCTTTCTCGATCAATCCGAAGGTCAATCTGACGAAGATCATGAGCCGTCATACGTTGAAGGTCGGTTATGAATATCTGAGACTGAACACAGCCATCGATGACTTCAATCCGTCCTATGGCAACTTCCAGTACAACGGCAACTTCAGTAAGGTGGCCGGTTCGGCACTGAACTCCACGCTGCAAAATCAGGCATGGGGCTTGGCCGACTTCCTGGTCGGTGCGCCCAGCCACTACGAACTGAACAATCTGGCGGTGGTGGACTACAACCAGTTCATGCACTTTGCGTTCGTCCAGGACGATTTCAAGGTCAATGACCGCCTGACGTTCAACCTCGGTCTTCGCTATGAGTTCGCTTCCCCGCAGTGGGTCTCCGATAACAAACTGGCCAACTTTGATCCGGCAACTAAAACGCTGGTCATGGCAAAGTCCGGCAGTCTCTCGGACCGGTCGTTGCAGGATCCGAAATACAACAACTTCGCGCCCCGCATAGGTATGGCCTACCGTCCCTTCGGTCACAAGACCGTTGTCCGCGGCGCCTACGGCATCAGCTTCCAGCAGTTCAACCGCCTGGGCGGCGAAAACCTGCTGGCTTACAACGGACCGAACATCATCGACGCGTTTATCGACCAGCAGCCCAGCCAGGGCGTCTGCAAGTCTCCGACCGCTCCGGCGCAGACCTGCTTCCGCCCGACTTCTTTCGGCTACCCCGATAACTTCACCACCGCGGCCAGCTTCGATCCGCTGCGCGCGCAGGCCCGCTACATTCCGCGCGGCAATCCCACCGGCTATGTGGAAAGCTGGCACTTCACGGTGCAGCGCGAACTGGCCAAGGACCTGGTGCTCGATGTGGCGTATGTCGGCAACCGTGGCGTGCACCTCATGATTCTGGGCGACTACAATCAGGCCGTTCCCAACCAGGCAGGCCAGAACATCCCGCTGCAGAACCGCCGCCCGATCTCAAACTTCTCGTATATCGAGATTGCGTTCGGCGCCGGTAACACCCGCTACAACGCACTGCAGATGAAACTGGAAAAGCGTTTCTCGAACGGGATCTTCTTCTTGAACTCGTTCACGTATTCCGACGCGAAGGACAACGCGCCGGGGCACCTCGAAGCCAACAGCGGCGACCAGACCCGTGTGAACATGGCGAACATCAATGGCGATTGGGGCACATCAAACTACAACCAGCCGGTGAACAACACTACGTCGGTTGTGTACGAGTTGCCTTTCGGCAAGGGCCGCCGCTTTGGCGCCAATTCGAATTCGGTGCTGCAGGCCATCGCGGGCGGATGGCAGTTTACGGCGATCAATACGATGGCCTCCGGTCTGCCGATCAATCTGACTTACAGCCCGACCTCGCAGTTCCAGGTGTCGAGCGCTCCCAACTACCGGCCGAATGTCAGCTGCGAGGTGGTTACCCCCGCCGACCAGCGTACTACCAACAACTACCTGAACCGCTCCTGCGTTTCCATCCCGACCGATCCGTCGCAGCCGTGGGGCAACGCCAAGCGCAACAGTGTGGTTGGCTATCCGTTGTTCCAGTTCGATATGGGCCTGCACAAACAGTTCCAGCTGTGGAACGAAAGCTCGCGGCTGCAGTTCCGGGCCGAGGGTTTCAACGTGATTAACCAGACCAACTTCCAGACTCCGAACAGCAATATCAGTAGTTCGGCATTTGGAAGCATCACGAGCACGTATCCGGCGCGGCAGATTCAGTTTGCAATGAAGCTGCTGTTCTAGATAGCACTGATCGGTTAGCATTCGCGGCTCGGATCTGAGATTCGGGCCGCGAACTTATAGTAGTGTAACTTCCTCACCAAGTAATATCGGTTTCCCGAAGACCGTTTCTTTGTCTCCCTGTTGTTTCATCCACGCCTTTAGTTCCCTTCGCATATCAGCAAGCCGGTTGGCCTGTTTCGGATCTCCCGCCAGATTGTCCAATTCGTGCGGATCGGACTTCAGGTCATAGAGCTCTTCGGCGGGCCGCTCCACATAGCGCTTCACGGCCGCTGCGGCCTTAGGATTGGTCTTCGCCTCTTCGACCCAGCTTCTCCAGTACAAAATTCCGTTGCCAGCGCTGTGGCGCGAATCGTGCGTGTGGTGCTGGAATTCGGGATGCAGATTGAGGATATACTTCCACTCGCGCGTGCGGAGGCTCCGGCTGGGGTAGACATTAAAATCGCGGTCTCCGCTTTGGGTGTTGAAGACGCGGTCACGGTGGGTCTTCGTTTTGCCTTGGAGGACGCCTGCGAATGACCTGCCGTCCAGCCCGCCGGGGACATTACCGCCCGCCAGTTCGAGAAAGGTCGGCAGCAGATCGGGCAGCGTGATTATGGCATCACTCACCGAACCGGGCTTCAACTTCCCCTCCCATGTCGCGATGAACGGCAACCGGATGCCAGCGTCATAAAGATCCCATTTCGCAAACGGCCACTGCGCACCGTGGTCAGTGGTGTAGATGAATAGTGAGTTGCCGGGAAGATACTTTTGCGTGAGGCTGCGGAACTCTCCCATCAACTTATCTGTTCTGGTGACGCTGCTCAGGTACTGCGTGCACTGCCTGCGGGTCTCCGGCGTATCGACCAGTTCCGGTGGAAGGTTGACCTTGGCCGGATCGTAGCCATCATTCGGGACCCACGGCACGTGCGGATAGTGCGAGCCAAACAGCAGACAGAGCGGCTTGGTCGACTTGCGGGCGGCGAGATACTTTTCGACCGCATCAATATGCGTGAAACCGATGTTCGGCGGGACCACAAGATCGAAGCCATAGTATTTGGCGAAATCGTTATGCGCGATTTTGCCGAAGACTGCGATCTCGTAGCCCAGGGCCTGTAGTTTCGAGGGCAGGCTCACCACATCGGAGTTCGGCGGCTTGTGATTCGGCTCGGCGCCATTGCGGGCTGGCCACAGGCCTGTCAGCATCGCCGTGCGGCTCGGGCCGCACGACGGCGAAGCATTGAAGGCATGGGTGAAGCGCAGGCCTTCGGCTGCCAGTTTCGCCAGGTTCGGCGTGCGCACATCGCTGGCCCCGTAGGGCTCAGAGAACAGCATCCCATGATCGTCTGACATGTAGACGATGAAATTCGGCAGGCTGTTGACTGCGCCCGATTGGGCGGCCAAGCCTGTGGCTTGCACGCCTGCAACTTTGAGAAATTCGCGCCGTTCTAAACTCTTCATCTTGAGCTCCGTCTCAGAACATCAGCTTCAGGCCCACCTGAAGCTGCCGCATGGTGGTGGTCAGCGTGGTGATCGTGCCTGCGCCCACGGCGGACACGTTGGCGTTGGGCTGGCCGAACTGAGCGTGATTGAAGACGTTGAAGCCTTCCATGCGAACCTGCAATTGGCCTGCCTCACCCAGCTTGCGCACCGAATAACGCTTGAAGATGCTGAAGTCGAAATTAACGGCGCCGGGGCTGTATACGATGCTACGGCCCGAGTTGCCGTAGTTATACTGCGTGGGGTTGACGAAGGCACCCAGGTCAAACCAGTTGTTGATGCTGCGCTGATCGGCAGGCAGGGCGCCGTCGCGGATGCGGTCCGGGCGCGCGGCGCCGGTATTCGCTGAACTGACGCTCTGGCTGGGCGTGAACGGGTGCCCATCGCGAATCGTGGTGATTCCATTTAACTGCCAATCGGAGACGATGCCGGAAAGTACTGGGTTGGTCACGCGGAAGTGCTGTCCGCGTCCCACGGGCAGTGCGTAAGTGTAGCTGGTCACCAGCCGGCGCGGAATATTCGACGACGACAGCGCGCGCTCCCAGCCGATGTTCTGCACGTTGCGGAAGCTCAGGTCGCCGACGAGGCCACCGCCCCCAAGATCGATATTCTTGCTCCAGGTGTAAGCGACAAGCAGTGAGATGCCATTCGAGTAACGGCGCTGCACGCGCATCTGGAGCGAGTTGTAACTCGAGTTGCCCATCGAATCGGTAAAGGTGATGGTGTTGAAACCGGGGATAGGACGGCGGTCGGCGACCGGAGTGCCGCCGGCATAGGCCTGGTTGATGTTGTACTGCACGGAGAGGTGGCTGCCCTTGGTGCCGACGTAGTTCGAATCGACCAGGAACTTACCCACCTGCTGCTGGAGGCTGAAACTCCAGTGATAGACAACTGGTACTTTCATTGACGTGTTGAACGCGATAAGCGTAGTGTTGGCCACGTTCAACTGCGTGGGGTCGACGGCGCTGGCCGGGAAGCCGGTAGCAAAAGTGAGGGTAGGATGGACGTTGTCACTCGTGTAGGCGTACGAGGTCCGGAAGGGCGGATTCGCCGTGGGGCGCGCCGATGCACCCAGGGCACTGGCCTCGGCGAAGAAGACACCGGCGCCAGCGCGGATGACGGTATCTTTGTTGACCTGATAGGCCATGCCGGCGCGCGGCGCCCAGCTATCGTGATGCTCCTGAACCAGTGCTCGATTATTCACGCCATCAGGTACATTCATCGCCAGGGCAGCGGGGGTTGATGACGGCACCTTGTTGTCGGGGTAGATTAACTTATTCGGGCCCACGACAAAGTTGGATTGTAAGTCGTGACGTTCGAAGGGCGGCGTTATGTACTCGTAGCGCATGCCAACGTTGAACGTAAGTTTCGGAGTCACTTTCCAGTCATCGTTGATATAGCCGCCGTAGTAGCGGTATCGCAGATCGCCGATGAAGACGCTATCCAGCGCGGCGCTGGTAGGGTCTCCCAGTAGGAAGTCGGCGACCGGATTGCCTGTGAATCCGCCGTTGAAGGAGAACGAACCGCGTGCTCCGCCCCAGATGTGATAGCGGCTACGCACCCAGCGATACTCCATACCAGCGCGGATGAAGTGGGACCCTTTGTTCCAGGTCAGGCCATCGCTCAACTGGAAGGTGTCGGAACCCTTTTGATCAGGCAGGAATCCTTCTTCGCCCATCTGGGAATATCCCGTAACAGAAATCGTCGGCAGGCCTGCCAGGCCGGGGGCAGGTGGGATGTAGCCGAAGCCATAGGCTGAGTACAGATTGTCCTTGATGAACGGCGCCAGCGCATTTGAGACGCGGTTATAGCCGGCACGGAATTCATTGACGATCGTAGGAGAGAAGACGTGCGTTTCGCCAATCGCAGAGCCATGGCCGCTTTGATCGTTTACCGACTGTTGGAAGTTGGTGGAGCCGATCAGCGGCGCGGGGAGCGGACCGGGGTTGACGTAGTTATAGAGATAGTAACTGTAACGGACAAATAGTTTGTCGGCATTGGAGAAGTTCTGGTCGCCGCGCTGATCCCACTGATCGCGCTTGAGAATAGTGATCGGGCTCGCCACGTAGTTATTGGCGATGGCAGAGGTCTGGGGCAGCGGTAGGGGCTTATAGAGCAAGGAAGAGGTCGGACTGATGCGGCTGGCGGGAACGATGTTGCCCGGAAATGGTGTTTTCACGAAAGTGCCCGCGGTGGCGCCAGTCACGGTGAGAGCAGGATCGTTGATAGCAGTCTTGACACTCGAAAAATCACCCGCGCGGAATGCTGCGCTGGGGAGAGATTCAACAATTGTGGCAGCACCAGAATTCTGGCGGGTTCCCTGCCAGCTCCCGAAGATGAAGGTCTGGTTCTTGCGGATTGGCCCGCCCATGGTTGCGCCGTACTGATTGCGGCGCAGTTCAGGGGTCGGCTGATTCGACGGCAGGAAGAAGTTTCGCGCGTCGACTTTGTCGTTACGCAGGAACTCAAAGACCGTACCATGAATCTTGTTGGTGCCTGCACGGATCGTTGCGTTCACCACAGCCCCGGCCGAGTGGCCGTATTCGGCGGAGTAGGTATTGGTCTCGACTTTGAACTCCATCAGCGCGTCGACCGATGGTTGGATGACGACGTTGGTGTTGTTGGACTGGTCGACGATCTTGGCGTTGTTATCAATGCCGTCCAGAATGAAGTTATTCATGTCGCTGCGGGTGCCGTTCGCCACGAAGGAGCCGCCGTTCTTGGCGCGGTCGCCGGCGGTGCCGGACTGGTCGTTGCCGGAGGGTTCGCCTACTCCCATGGAGAGCTTCGCCAGATCCAGATAATTGCGGCCGTTGAGCGGCAGGTCATTGATCTGCTGCGTCTCAATCACCTGGCCGATGTTGGCGTTACCGCTTTCGAGCAAAGGCGCGGCGGCGGTCACTTCAACTGTTTCGGTTACGGCGCCGACCTGTAGGGAGAAATCGAGCCGGGCCACCTGTTGGACTTCCAGGTGAACGTTGCGTACTTCGGCTTTGAAGCCAGTCAGTTTCACGGTGACGCGGTAGTCTCCCGGTGGAAGCAGGGCCTGCGTGAAATAGCCATCCGCGTTGTTGCGGACATCCCATTTGGCGTTGGTATCGACATTCCGGATTTCGATGGCGACACCGGGTACGACGCCACCAGTTGGGTCGACAACGCGGCCGGTGATTTCGGCGGATTCCTGCGCAAAGCAAGCGCCCAGAACGAGGCTGGACACGAGTAAATATCCCCCGGCAGAGCCGGGGGCCTTATTTCGTGAGCCGCTCAAAGCGGCTAAACGGGGTCGCTAACGCGGCCCCAACTGTTGTTGGCCACCTTGCGGGTGGCTGATTACTCCC
>Ga0118677_10003081_pt1 | contig 32304 bp, 46 predicted proteins | sample AliMusrvi5mmetaG_FD_86154 | JGI IMG/M metagenome (GOLD analysis project Ga0118677, IMG submission 86154) | reverse complement strand
GTCATGGACATTCAAGACATTGCCGCCCCGCATCGCCCCAAGGCCGGAAGCCTACGCCTGTTGAACCGAGCCGGAGAGCTGCACACGCTTGATCCCAACGGCGTGGAGAAGGCGGTGGGCGCTCCCATGCTCATCGGAACCCCGGTCAATGCGACGAAGGCGAGCGCAACGCTGTCCCCCGCCGGAGCCAATAACGACATTCTCATCACGGCCGTTGCTGCTGGACCAGCTGGAAACTCGCTGAGTGCGGAAATTCTTGCTCCATCTGCCAACTTGGCCTATGCCACTGCTAACTTTGCAAGGGATAAGGTGACTGTTACTCCTGGAGGCTGCGCTTCACTCTCTGTAGTTGATGCGGGGATTACTCGCGTACTGATCTACGCTGGTGATCACGACTTAAAACCTGTTTGGACTACGGACGGAAAGTTCACCATAACCCCGACGGGCACAAACGCAACAATGTACTGGCATGCCGAACTCTCCGAGTGGGTATTCATTGTTGGGGTTGGGAATCATGTATTATGTAGTAAAACATCCAGTGCGGCCACGCCCATCGGGCTTACGGCATGGGCTAGTCCTTACGGAACCAACCCAGTGGTTACCGGGCTGCCATCAACCGCCGCGCAAGTTATCGACGTCATCTACACCTTTACAACCCCGGTGATAATGGTTCCATCCAATGCTCCCGACTCCGATGGCAGCGGATATATGGCTGCTGTTGCGTCCACGCCGCTAACCGGAGGAACACACGGAACACCCGGCAAGCAAGGGCAGATGATGGTGGATGGTACCAACGTCTATATCGCCATGGAAGAAGATATGATATCCGCTCAGGCGTCGTGGAACACCATGTTTTCTCTGAACGGACCCGCCTAATCCTGCCCACGTTTGAGTCAACGCAATCCGCTATGGCCGCATCATTTTACAAGATCAAGATGGCGCAGGAGCGGGAGGAGAATCTGGCTCGGATCGTGGCCGGATTGCCTGCCGGTGCGGTGATTCCAGCGGCGTCAACTGTCATTCCATTGAATGCCCTGCCTGCCGTGTGGCAGGTGTATCCGGGTGCGACTGGAAACGCAGGAGCTCAAGGAGCGCCCGGACCAACCGGAAATCAAGGAATCTCCGGGATAGCGGGCCTTGCTGGACCTACAGGTGCGGCTGGAACTGCTGGCGTTCAGGGTCCGGCTGGTCCGGCTGGTCCGGCTGGTCCGGCTGGTCCGACTGGTCCGGCTGATCCGGCTGGTCCGGCTGGTCCGGCTGGTCCGGCTGGTCCAACCGGAGCTGCGGGTCCGGCTGGTCCAACCGGATCTGCGGGAACCGGAAAAACTTGGATCGACCTAACCCTGTCAGCATACAGCGCTCTAACGACTGGCCAGCAAACCGACGCGACCATCGTCTATAACATAACCGGCTGATGCTCAAACACGGCACAACCCCCATCCTCGACCTGCGCACCGAGGGTGCGAAGATACAGCTTTTGCTCAACTCCGGGCATGTGGTCTGGTCCCGCGCCTCGAATATCCCCGGCCTGCCGTCCATTATGGGCACCCGCATCACGTCGCAGGACATGGGAAACGGCGCGGAGAAGTGGTTTGAGGTGGGCATCCCGGTAGCCAATACTGACGATTGGACCGGCAACGCCTCCGCCGGCTGGACCACGCTGCACGGGATGTTTGGCCTCGTCCTGTGGTGGAGCGAGGATTTGGTGCATTGGGCCGTTGGTAAATATACCAGCGTTGGCACCACGTCTGACACTATTGATGGGGAGGCCTGCACCGTTTATTGGTGCCGCTCGATGTATCCTAACGACAGCGCCATAACCACCGCCGCGCTCGTGCTGCAAAGTGGGGGATCGGACTATGCCGGAGACATTAGAAACAACCCGCTGACGGCACTAACGATTAACGGAGTAGTGCAATCGTCCGGCTTTAGCTTCCCTTACACCATGCCTGACGACGCCGCTCGCTTGCAGGCAGATCTGCGCAGCGCAGGGTTTGCCTCGGCCGCCGTGAGCGCCACATCCGATATCGTTTGGACCATCGCTATCCCCGGCGTGGCGCAATCATCCTACAACGCCCTCAATAAGATCTTTTGGCCATCGTATCTCGTTTCTGACATGTTCGGCACTCTCAATACCCCGGTTGATGGCAGGTTTTTCGGGGCGGGTTCAGTCAATGCCGCCGGAGTCAGGACAAAGCTTGTCCATCAATTCGCAAAACTTCAAATCACCTCCCTCAAATTATGATCTACGATACCATCGTCACTTTACCCGCCCCCATCACACTCCGCATGACTCCACCCGATGCGACCGGCGAGCCCATCATGCAGGAGTTTGATAGCTTCACTCTCTATGTCCGCGCGGAGCTAGTGGAGCGCACGCTGCGTGCCTATCTGCCGCCGATCCCGGCCCCGCTGGATCTCTACGGTCCCGATGATTTCGCGGCAGCATGCGCGGACACAATGGAGGACCACGCCGCACGCGTGCTGGAATTGCTAGGCATCGACCCTGCCGCCACCTTGCAGGCGCTCATCGACGGATCTGAGTTACCACCCCCACCGCAGAGAGTCCCCCGCGAGGTGGCACTGTGGCAAGCCAAGGCCGTCATGGCGGGAATGGGAATCACGGCCGCCGTGGAGGCTGCCATTGCGGCCATGCCCGATCCGCAACGCTCCGTCGCGCAGTGTGCGTGGGCCAACAATGCAAAACTCTCCCGCCGTGGCCCCACCGTTGCCGCGCTGGCTCCGGCGCTGGGTTTGTCAGGTCCGCAGATTGACGCGCTTTTCATCCAAGCCTCCGCATTGATTGTCTAACTTCCCCACACCATGCCCTACCTACCCCCCACCCGGCAACTGACCCACAACGAGCAGGCTATCTGCAACTCGTCGATCAAGACGGTGCAGGATCTCGACAAGCTTGCGCAGAATGATTCCTTCAGGGATTTCATGCAGCGGCTGCAACGCCGGGCGGACGAACTGGCGGACGAGGTGCTGAATAACGAGATGGATGCGGTGAAGCGCGAGGCGTTGCGCCACCACCGCCTCGGGATACTGGAGGTGCTGCGGGTGCCAAAAGAAGACCGGGAGGCGAGCGTGCGGACGCTGGCAGCCTACGGTATTACGGTAGGTGACGCGCCTCAGTAGGTCCAGTATTCAAAGGCGAGCGCAATTCCGTCGGGATTATAGTAAGGTCCGTTCACATCATCCAGCCAGTGCCAAGGGTCGACAATCTCCAGGGACGGAGGCAAAGTAAGTCTGGCGTCGGTGGCTCCGCCGTATTTGGAAGCGTCGCCCAGAAAACCCCCGGAGTAGTGACTAGCGTAATCAGCATTGAACGCTAACGGGAGCGCGAACCTGTCCGTATCGGTTAAATACACGACCGGGGTCAAATCCGCGTGATCGGTGCCAAAGGGTTTGGATCTGAATTGCACGAATTGCCCGGACTGACCCGCTATCAGCCGAAATACCCGGTCGATCACCACGTCCTGATCCTCGGTAGATATTGGCCAACCAGCTCGTTTTGGCGGAGGAGTCATTTTCGTCTCATCGGTGGTTTTTAGACCATGGTTCCAGACCTCGTCGGCATACTGGGTGTAGGTATTCCCCGTCATCGAGACGGAGATTTTCTTTACGTTCCAGTAGAAGTTCACCGCGTGCCGCAACCCCTTGTCGCCGCTAATCTCCTTGAATGCTAAAACCGGCACATAGGATGATAGCACGCGGCTAGGATTAAACGAAAAGTGCCGGAACGGGTGCTGGAAGTGCGGGGATTTCATCCGGCGAAGGGCAAGGGGTAAACCGCCGCCTTGCCGTCAACGGTCATGAGGGCGAGAAACAGGTTGGTGGTGAGTTTTTGCGTGAAGTGGTAGCGTTCCTTGGACCCGTTGTGGGAGACTTTGGCGACAAACCCGCCGTCGCCATCAATCTGGTCTTCCTTCGGATCGAGGGTCAGCAGCAGGAGTTCTCCGATGCAGACGTAGGCTTTGGTTTGAACCGGAGGCGTTCCCTCAAAAACTATCATTTCATTCGGCCATTCCTTTCCGGCTTGGATTTCCGCAGCGGAACAGGTGCAGTCCGGCTTGATGGAAAACCTGATCCACATCTTCAGGTTTTTCTCGATGTTGTGATTAAAGCCGATGCCGGTCACGCTCAGCTCTTCCCCGGTGCCTGCGTTGATGATGAAGTGGCCCTTCCCGATGGCGAACCACCCCGCCTCCGCATCGGTGACGTAGGCGTACCACGGTCCTCCGACATTGGCGTAGGCTTTGGGGCGGTCCACACCGGAGAATTTTCCCAATAGTTCCATCTGCCATTTGGTTCCGCCGGGGACTTCAACGATCCCGTTGAAATTGGAGAACTTGCCAAGCGCCCGCTCGATGTCGCCGAGGCGGCGGGCCATGGCCTCGGGCGTATTCAAATGACCGGTGGTGATACCTTGCATGGCTCAAACGCTAGTTTAAAACAGTTCTCTTGACAAAACATAAAGTTTGCGATATTTGGTTTTGCATGTCCGACAATCAGGCGCAAGCCGATAGCCCCGACCTCCCGACGGTCGCCGATCCTTTAGAGGGTGCGGCGAACTCCACAACAAGTGGGACGAATCCCATTGCCGCCTATGAGGCGGAACTGGCCGCCGCGCTGGCGGGTGACGCTGTGACTGACGGGCAGGCTGCCGAAGCCGCCGGTGAAGACACGGACGCGCCAGAAGCGCAGGATGGCGAGGATGCTGCCGCAGAAGCGGTGGCCGATGAAGCTACCGAAGAATTTTCCGATGAGGAGGAGCATGCCGAGGTGAAAGCCAGTGGCCGGTTCCGCTTCAAAGACCCCGCCGACCAGGCGGTGGCCGCCATCGCCAAAGCGAAGGGCATCACCCTGATTGAAGCCGCAAGGCTCTATGAGGGCGAAATCCCGACGAAACGTGAAGACGACGCCACCGAACAAGTCGCTGCGGACGTTGAGACTGTGGCGTCGGTGAGCGTGACGATTGAAGAACTCCGCAAACAGAAGCGCGAAGCTAACGCTGCGCTGGAGTTTGAGACCGCCAACGACCTAGACGAACAGATTGACGCTCTGCGCGACCGGCGAGACGATCTCAAGCAGGAGGAGGCGGCGGCTAGAGCCAGCGCCAACGCCCGCGAAGAGAACGCCTTTTACGACAATTATGCCAAGAGCGAGACCAGGACACTGGGGTTTTACCCCGATCTGCTGGACCCGAAAAGCCCGATGTCGGTACGGGTGGGAGAGTTGGACCGCCAGGCGCAAGCCATGGGCGACCCGCTCTATCACTCCGACAACAAGCCGTTTCTGTTGGCGAAAGCCGCAGCGCTCGAACTTGGCAAACTGATGGCCAATCCTGACAAGCAAAAGCCCGCGAGCAAGCAGGCGATTCGTCCCATGCATCAACCAGCGAGTGGCAACGCCCGCACAACCGCTACCGCCCCCGCCGTCCGGCAGGAGGAAGCGATTGACAAGATCAATGGGATTCAGGACTACGAGAAATTCGTGGCCGATTGCGCTGATCTAGCATGAGCGCTTCTTGACCTGTTAGCACGGTGGTTAGCCGGTGGCATTCCGATTCCGACAAAACGTCGGGATTTCAATACCAACCAACCAAACTACCACCATGTCTCAATATCAAGACCAAACCAGCCCGAATACCGGGACCACCCTCGCGGCCATGGACTCGGCATCAGTGCGCAAGCTCTGGAGCAAAGGAGCCCAAGTCGCCGAAGCCAACGCGGACTTCTTCCAGCAGATGGAAGGGGGCACCGAACGCAGCCTCATCTGGACCCAAAGCGACCTTGCCAAAGGCCAGGGCCAGGAAATGACCTTCACCACGGAAAGCGGCTTCTACAACGAGCCGAAATACGGTGAAGAATTGTTTGCCACAGCCGACGACTTTGAAACCGTGGACGTCGCGTCCTACGGGCTGAAATGCGACTTTGTGCGCAATGCGGTCCGTTCGAGCGAGCGCATGGAAGAAGTGATGGGCATGCGCGGCGAAATCGTCAGCAAGTTCAACGTCAAGCTCGGCGATTGGCTGGGGCGGTTCAAGACCGACCAGGTGTTCGCGACGACGATGCTCAAGCTCAACACGGAAAACGTGCTCTACGCCAACGGCAAGACGCTCGACACTCTGGCCAGCGGCGACACGCTGGGTTGGGACGAGGTGGTCACCGGCGGCCAGTTCATGAAGCCACTGGGCGGACTCCCGGCGAACATCGCGGGTGCCGGATCGGACCAACCGATCTGGTCGCAAACCGTGGTGTCAACCGAAACGGCGCTGCTGAGCCTCAAGACCGATCCCACTTACAAGACCGTTCTCCAGACCGGCGACGTGCGGGGCCGTGCCAACACGATCTTCAAAGGCGGCTACGCTGCCATCGACGGTCACACGATCCTGCCGTACAACCCGATTGACCACGACGGCGTGGGCGCGGTGGGCAGCTTCCTCAACCCTAAGGCCTTCCTCGGGGTTGTGGTAGCGGCCGACACCAACGGCGACGCACTGACGATCAAGGGCGGCGGTAATGCGACGGATGCGGCCAAGACCGCCAAGTTGTTCTTCAAATACTTCGCCGGCCACGCCTACAAGTTCGTGGACACCGGAGCGTATGCGACTAGCGACTTCCCCAACTCTGCCGGTGTGCTCTTCGATACCGAGGAAAAATACTTCCTCGTCTGCAACACCAGCGGAGCGGATGCCGGGAAATTCGGGATGTACGCCTACACCACTGGCAACGACGGCAACAAGATCGTCGTGACCAAACGTCTGGCCGTAGGCACCACCGGCATCAACGAGACGACCATCGGCAGCGTCGTCTGGGATACCGGAGTCTGGGCGGGCAAGCATACGTCCGCCCATCCCGCCGGTTCGCTGATCGTCCCCTGCACGAGCAAGGGCGTGCCGTTCGGTGACACGTTGTTCCTGGGCCAGTCGTTCCTGCTGCGCGGCTATGGCAAGTACCGCGCCAACCGCTCGCAGGAAACGCTCAACGGCGGCATGATTACCGACCGCTACATTACGAGCGTGTTCGGCCAATCGCTGCGCCGCGACCGCAAGCAACGCCACCCGGCGATTGTGCGCATGCGTCACGCGATCACCTACCCCGGCATCTCGTTCCCGACCGTGAGCTGATCCATCCAAGGGCCGGGCGGGGGCTTCACCACCCCCGCCCTGCCTTCCCCGTTATGAAATTTCTAATTTACATCTGCGACCGCATCCGCCACGGGCAATACCCCCGGCTGCCCGGATTTTCCCACAGCGAAAAGCACGGGAAGTTCGTCTGGCAGGGGCGCGAGCTGACGCTTGAGGAGTTCAACGCCGCCTCGGCGGTGGTGTTCGCCCCAAATTACCTGAGACACGATTACCACCTGTGCCCGCTGGCCATAGCGCCTGCCGTGGCCGCCCCCACCCTGCGCCTTGACGGGCAGAAGATTTACTCCGGCGAGACGCACGTCGCCGGACTGTTTGGCGAGAAGAAGCACCTGCGCGTGCTGGCCGAACATGCCGAGCTGCGAAGTAACATTGAAACCTGGCTTGCCAACACACCGACCGACCAACCGCTATGATTATCTCCGACTACCTTGAAAAGAAGTTGCTGGACATGTTCCTGCACAACACGGCGTACACCGCCCCCGCCAATCTCTATATCGGTATGTTCACGGCTGATCCGGGGGAAAGCGGCGTGACCGGCGAGTTCCCGATAGGCACCGGAGCATACGCCCGCGCCGTAGTCGCCAATAATGCGACGAATTTCCCGCTGTGCTCGACGGTGGCGGTGCCGGTGAAGACCAACGGCACCACTATTGCCTGGCCGACGGCTACGACAGCATGGGGCACGGCGACGCATTGGGCGGTGTTTGACGCCTCGACTGGTGCGACCAACATGCTGGCGCACGGCCCGCTGACGGCCCCGTGGACAGTGGCGAGCGGCTCAACCCCCAAGATTGTAGCCGGGGCTTTCTCGCTCTCCGCGAGCAACGCGGCGGGAGGCGGGATGACCAATTTCGCCCAACGCAAGGCACTGGACTTGGTATTTGGAGCGGCTGCCTACACCTCTCCAAGTGCGGTATTTGTAGGACTTGGCACGGCATTATCGGGAGAAACCATCACCGAGTGGGCCGATACCGCCGCATTGCGTACGACCGTTGCCTTTAACGCCGCCACCTTGGGAGATGGAACAAGTCCCAATTCTGCAAATACGGCCATCGCCACAACTGCCACCCCAGCAACGCTAACTCATTACGGAATTTGGGACGCCTCCACCGCCGGGAACCTGCTGTTCGTTGGTCCGCTGGAAAGCTCAAGAACGGTAGCATCACCTGACACCGTGAATCTTGCCGACTCAGCTTCCATCGTTGTGACCCTGCAATAACCCTCATGGCCGACTTCTACATAACCGCCAGCCCAACCACTGCGTTCCTTGCGAGCGTGACGGTTGGCAGCCGGAATGCGTCAGTTTCAGCGCGGCCAACAACGGCCTTTTCCGCGAGCGTGACGGTTGGCAGCCGGAATGCGTCCGTTTCGGCAAGGCCGACGACGGCATTCTTGGCGAGGGTGACGGTATCAAGCCGCAACGCCGCCATCACGGCCCGCCCGCTCACCGCCTTCAAAGGCAAGGTGACGATTTCCAGTGGCGAACGCCTCGGAATGACGGTGTGCGATGTGGTGCGGGACTTGCTGGCGCTGTGGGACATCTACGAGTTGAAATCCACGACTCCCGCTTTCGTGATCGACCGGGCGGTCAACGACGTGAACGCGAGCCTGCAAATGGTGTGGAACCACGCGGACGAGCGGAATTACTGGAGCAGTGACACGCTGACGGTGACGCTGGGCCAGACCTCGCCGGTGGCGGAAAATGAAACCACCAGTGCCAGCGAAATCGACCTGCCCGCCGACATTCAAAACGTGGTGGGTCCGTGCCGCCTGACATCCACCAGCCGCCCGCTGGTGCCGCTGGGGACTATCGGTGAGATTGAGACGTTTTCCGACCTGTACCTCGACGGGGAAACCTGCACGGAACCGCTGGCCTACCACATCAACCGCTTCAGCCAGTCGGGAGCGGACCCGGCGAAGTGCGTATTCATGGTGACGCCTGCCGTCGCCGTGGAAACCAGTTTCAATCTGGAGGTGGTGCGCAACGCGCCGCGCTTCACGGCTGACGACATGACCGCCTGCCCGCTCATTCCCATCCCCCACCGCTACGTGGAAAGCCTGCTGCTGCCCATCGCCCGCTACCACGCCTCGTCGTTCTCGATGTTTCGTGGGAAGGAATTAAAGGAGTCCATCGACCGGGATTACCAAACCGCACGGGTGGCGCTGGGCTTTGCCGACCCGCTGCCGGGCAAGGCGGGTGACAACATCGACCGGAGGGACGTGAAGAAATCATGAAAGCCATCGCCCTAGCCAACAAGCTCGCCCGCGACCTCGACGAAAAGAGCCTGCTGGACCTGACGGCAGACGTGCGCATGGCCATCCTGGACGCGATCAACGGCGGCCTACAACGGCTGCACGCGCTGGCACCGGCAGTTTCCAAGATCACCACCGGGAGCATGGTGCTGGACGCGCCGCTGGCAATGACGCTGGGAGTTGCGGCAGGTTCGGCGGTAATTACCGGGCCGAACACGTTCACCGAAGACCAGCTTTACCGGACGATCCGCATTGCGGGCGACGAAATAGACAACCAAGTGACCGGAGCCAACAGCCTGCTGCACCCCTACGGCGGCGCGAGCGGCACGGTGGCGGCCACCCTCTACTCCGACGCGGTGGCGGTGAGCGAGCCGTACGACGAACTGGTGGGCGATCCGCTCATTCTGGAAACGCACACGAGACTGACGAATTTCCAAGAGCCGTGGCAACGCTTCAAGCAGGTGGGACGCCCGACCTGCTACACGGTGGAGGCGAACGCCCGCAACCAGAATCCGCCATTCCCGTCGGTAATTCGTTTTTCCTCGCTGCCCGACCGGATGTACCGGCTGGAGGCGCAATTCACGCTGGCCCCGGCACGCATCGCCTTTGCCGACCTGCTTGCCGCCGGCACGGAAATTCCCCTGCGGGCGGAACAGATCGAACTCTACCTGCTGCCCATCGCCCGCGACATCCTAGCCGCCTCCTCGCTGTGGAAGGACAAGGAGACCAAGAGCAAGGTGAGCGCCGACGCACTCAAGGCGGAGACTGATTATTGCCACCTAACGCCGGTCACGCTGGCCACCCCCCGCAATTTTTGCCGAACCCAACCCGGATTCTAAGCCATGGCCGAAATCAACATTATCAGGATAGACGAGATCGCCGAGTGCGTGAACCGCACGCTGGCAGGTATCCGCGACGGGCTGTTGCAGGCGCGTGACAGCGGCATCATGGCGGAATGGCCGGAAAAAGTGGATTTCCAGATGGTGGTGGTGAAGGACTGGCAACTGCTGGAAATGGCCAGCGGCGAGACATCGGCCACCGAAGAGACCCAGGGCGGATTCACCGCTGAATACTCAAGCGGGGACACCGCAGGCAACGATTCCTATACCGAGTCGGGGACCAATAGCAGCACAACTAACCACAGCGGGTCGAACGGAAGTGACACCCGAACCACTGGCAACCTATGAGCGACTCCTATCAAACCACCAGCGTCAGGGCTAGCGACGGTCACAGTCAATGCACCGACACGACGTTAAACTCCAACACCACCCGCAGCCACGGGTCGAGCGAAAGCCGTAAATCTTCCAATACCCGCAACCTCGTCAGTGAAAGCAGCGTGACGCGGGCCTCGCACGACAAGGCGAACATCGCCTTCACCATCACCTTCAGCGTGCCGCTGGAAGGCCGCTTCCCCTTACCCATCTAAGCCATGATCCGTAACCGCACAGAATCCGATAGCAACGCCCCATCCGGGGTGGTGAGCCGCGTGCGGCAATTCATTGGCATGCTGGTGGGCCACATGATGGTGTCCAAGGGCAACGTGCTGGCGGACATCAGCCTTCCCGGTAAGGCGTTCACCAAGAATGTCGATGGCACCGTGACTGTGCTCGATACTGCGTATGTGGTGTGACAGACCCGCAGTGTGACCAGCTTTTTATCCATGCCGCCGCCTTGATTGTCTAACGTACTACCACCATGACCCGCCCCGCCGCCGCCGACACCGGAAACAGAGACTCACGCCGAGTGGTGGTTCTAACCCGTGTCAACCTGTACCTGCTGCCCATCCTCACCGCCATCCTCGTGCCGTTTACCGGGTGGGTAGTGGTGCAAGTCATGGACAATAACTCGGCCCATGACAGACTGGGCTCCAAGATCGAACTATCCGACGCTGCGATTGTCTCCAACTTCGACGCCAAGCTTGCCTCGCAGCCGCCGCCGGAATGGCGCGACCGCATCACCCGCCTAGAAACTGGTGCGGCCCAACAAGCACTCACCTCCGCGCGCCTGGAACTCATGGTGAGCGACATCCGCACCCGGCTATTCTCCGAAACCAAACCAACACCAAACCAATAAATATATGAAACTGAACAACGACAAAATCACCACCACCCTCGGCATCATCGGAGGCGTGGCATCCGCCATCACCCCGGTTTTCGCCGGAGCCAATCCAACACCCCAGGGCATCATCATGGGTCTCCTGATCGCATTATTCGGATTCTTCACCAACCGACAGGCCAAATGATCCACGACGCTGGAACCGCCGCCGCCATAGTATTGCTCCTGCTCTGCCTGCACCACGCCATCACCCCGCCCCGGCCATGATACACCCCTTCCCCACCATCACCTGTCTGCTGTTCATCCTGCTGGTCCTGTGGCTGGCGTGGAAGACGCTCCAGTGTGAGAGCGACGACGACGACCTTAGATTCTTATGAACGCTCCAAACTATTCCCTCGCCGTCAGGATGGGGCTCTGGAAGACCGGGAAGCTCATCAAAATCATTGAGGGCTCGCCCGTCACGCTTGGGATTGACGGCGTGATCCGATTTGTTGGGGACATGGATATTGACTCTGACGGCGGGCCGAACGTGGACAAAGATCCATGCTGGCAACCCGACACGACGCTGCGCCACGCCGGAGGCTCCATCAACGCTCAGACCGTCCCGTATGTGGTGTGCCCAATCGGAGTGCTAGATCTGGTGCATGAGATCGGGCTCGGGTGCCGCTGCGTGGTGACGCACACCAAGAACCGGCGCGAGGCGGTGGCCGTGCTGGCCGACCTGGGGCCGCGCGCAAAAACCGGAGAAGGTTCGCCGGCACTGGCGCGGAAATTGGTAATCAACCCAAACTCCCGATACGGCGGGGAGGACGCCAAGGTGATCCTTTACGAACTCCACATCGGAGTCCCGGCGGTCATTGACGGAGTGGAGTACGCTTTGCAGCCCTTGCACGGGGCTTGATCAAATCCCCGGCCGCCAACTCAGCCGCAGATAGGACCAGCAGGGTTTGCTTTTTATTGAGGTCTCGCACGAGGTTGCGGAACTTGCGCCCGGCCTCGACGGCGTGCTTGGAAAGAGTGCGGGCGGCGAAGTCCGGCGTCTGGCTGTGGGCCATTTCCTGCCGCTTATCGAGCCAAAGGGCGTGCAATTCTTGATAATCCGGGTGGTGCGGAGAGATTTTGAAACCGGCGACTGCAACCAAGTGGACGGTTTCCCAGCGGACGGAGCGGTCGTTCTCGACCTTCCAGTAGGTGGACTCAGAAATATCGCAGAGGTGTCCGACTTCCAGCATGGTGAAGCCGCGCTCGCCGCGCAGTTGGGCGACCTTTGAGCCGAGGGTGATTTTTGCCATGCGCACTTTATGTTGCATGGGGGCGGATAAGTCAACAATTTAATTGGCCCTTTTAATCGAACAGCGTCACCTCGGGCTTGCGGTAAAACCCGTCGTCGCCCTTGATGATCATGCGGGCCATGAGCATATCGGTGATCATGCCCTTGGCCTTGGGACCAGACAGCCCTCCGGACTTGGTGAGAAGATCGTAAATGTCCTTGTAGGTGCAGCATGCGGGGATGAGCGGAAGAAACAATTCCGGCTTCACCGACGACTTGCCGGACTCGCCCTTGCCCTTGTAGGGTTTTTCCTCTTCCTCTGGCTCATCATAGCGGACCTGCTCCCATGACAGCTCGCCGCCGGTGGAATGCTTGAGGTAAATATCCTCGCTGATGTAGCCCTTGAACTGGTCAACCATGCCCGCCCGATTGCCGCGCTTGCAATTTTTGAAGAGGAAGGTTTTTTCCTGCTTGGTGTGGATGAGCACGGAGACGGCACGGGGCCAGTTGACAATCTCGCTGGAGCCAAGACCGATGTAGGAGAAATCCGACGAATTCCAGCCTTTTTGGGCGTCCTTATCGCGGGACGGCTTGCCGGTGTGGTGGACTAGAACCACGATGGCTCCGGTGCGCTCAAGTACGGGTTGGAGCAACTCGCGGAAGAACTTGCTGGCCACCTTCTGCTGTGAGATGTCGTCGCCGACGAATGACAGCAAGGGGTCGATGATGACGAGCTGGGCTTGCGTCTCGCGGATGAACTCCTCCAGCCAACGGACGAACTTCTCGCCGGTCTTGTCGGTGACTTGCTTGAAGTACAGGTTTTTTCCGATGTTTGAGAATTCCGTTTTGCTGAACCGGAAGCGAATATCGGCGATGGCCCCATGCAACATTTCCCCCAGATCGCCCGGATCATTCTCCGCTTGGACGACGAATGTTTTGAGAGGATGGCGAAACGTCAAGCCGTGCCAATTGACACCCGCCGCCGCGTGGATGCAGAGCGAGGTGATGAGGGTGGACTTGCCGATGCCGGATGGACCAATGATCATCCAACTGCCGCCCTTGCTAAGGAAGCGTTTCTCGTAGCCGATGAGGGCGTCTGGATCGTTCTTGGAATCCCGATGGACCAGATCATTGACGGCCATCGTCCCTTTTAGGATGGGATTCTTGGATTGCTCGATGACGCGGAAGAACACCTGATGGTGCTCCGGGTGCTCGACGCGAATCCAGTCGTTGGCGTCCTTGTGGGGCTCCGGCGTCTCAAAGACGGCAAACTGGGTGATCTTATTGCGGCTGGTTGAAATGCGATGCAACCACTCCTCGGACGGCGTGCGGCCTTCCTTGTTGGTATTGGCGCGGATGACGCCATCCTTGCCGAGTTTCTCCTTGGGATCGTTCTGGTTGACGGCAATCAGGTTGGTGATGGCCAGCTTGGAAATATCGGTGTTGGAGGTGGCGCTGCGAGTGATGTAGGCCGAGTAGATGCCGGAGTTCTCCGGGTGGTGGGCATTGAGCTTGTCGAGCACGGCGAAGGCGTCCCACTGGCTTTCAAAGGCAAGACAGTGAACCGACTCGCTGGGAATGCCGACGAGAAGCGGGGCGGACTCCGCGCCGGATGGGTAGTAGCGCCAGCCATCGCTGCTCTTGTGGTGAATGGCTACGACCTGGCCCTTGGAATTGTGGACGGGGAAAGCGAAGGCACCTTGGAAACATCCGATCAATTCCTGCTCGCGCATCCACTGCACGAACTCGACGGAGTAGCCGCGCCACTCGCACAGCTCGGCGGCTTTATCCGGGGTGAACTCTGCCACGCACTTTTTCCAGTCGATGAGGGTGGTGGTGGGGGCTGAGACTTTGTAGGTGGGTGCTTCATCCACGGCCGCAGGGGGATTGAACTGGAAGTCGGAGGGGTCGATCTTCCAATCGCTTTCGATGGGCTCGGCCATCGAACAGAAAGCCATGGCGGCATCGACGGCTTCCGAGAACGATAGGCCACCGGTGACCTTGAAAAGCTCCAGCAGGTCGCCCGCCTCGCCGGTGGCCCGGTCATGCCAGACGCCCGCCTTGGGTCCTGACAACTCGATGCCCATGGACTTGCCGGGGCCGCCGTCCACGCCGCCGCATTGCCACGTCTGGCCGGATTTCTTGCCTCCCTTGAGAAGTTCCCGGCAAACGGCCTCGGCGCGGGCGGTGAGGGCTTCTCTGACTTGTTGGATGTGTTCTGGTGAGATCATACTTTTTCTTCCTTGTACCCGCATGCGATGAGGGCGGCTAAAATTTCATCGTTCCCGGCGGACGGGTCTTCGCGGTGGTGTTCGTTGAGGATGGCGAGCGCCCGCTCGGCGATTTTCACTTCCTTGGGTTTGGCGGGTTGCCAGCTTGGGCGGGAGCATCGACGCATGGCGTCCGGGCCGGGACCGACGATGTAGAGGTAGCGGTAGCCTTGATGGAGCTCCCACTCGGCGAGGAAGGGCTTCCAGTTATCGGGGTTGGATACGGGTTGGCGGATCTTCATGTTTCGTCGGGGGATCAAACGGTTTTTTTGAAGCGGGTGTCGAGGAAAACTTTTGCCTCGGCGGCGGTGCAGGTTTCGGGCGACGGGTGCTTGAAGCGGACGAGCCATTGCAACTGCTTGACGGTGGCGAGCTTGGCCTTGGAGCGGTTGAAGAGGCGATCCATAACCATGGACGCCTCGCCCTTGGTGGCGCATTTGAGGCCGAAGCGGGACAGGACTTGAGTTTGGGCCATGCTGGCCGGGGCGGTCTCCCAACCGAAGACGGGCGAGTAATCGCGGATTTTCTGGTCTTTGAGCAACGCGCCGACGTGCTCGATGGACAAGTACCGCTCGGCCTTGCGGGCGTTCTCGGCGATGGTGCGGATGAGCGCCGCCTCGCGCTCGTTCTCGGCTTGCTCGACGGCTTCCCCAAGGTCTTTGTCGGCGGCGGTCGTGAGCGCCTCGGTGATGGCATCCTCCTCCGCCTTGGTGCGGGCGACCAGCGATGCGGGCTTGGCCAGATTGTGGCGCTCGTGCAGCCAGAGGAAATCCAGCAGCAGGAGGTGGTCCTTGCCCTCGCATACGCGGGTGCCGCGACCGACCATCTGGGAGTATAGCCCGCGTGACTTGGTGGGCCGCAGCACCAGCAGGCAATCCACGCCCGGCTCGTCCCAGCCCTCGGTGAGCAGCATGGCGTTGGAAAGCAGGCGGAAATTGCCGGCGGAGAAATCGGAGAGGATGGCCTTGCGGTCTGGCGACGCGCCGTCGATGTGGTAGGAGGAGATGCCGGCGGCCATGCACTCCTCGACGAAGCGCTTGCTGGTCTGGATGAGCGGAAGGAAAACGACGATCTTTTTGCGGTCCCGGCACTCGGTGGCTAGATAACGGGCAATCTCCTTGAGGTAGGGCGTGATGGCCGCGTCGAGCTGGTTGCTGTCATAGTCCCCGGCGGTCTGCTTGACTGCGTTGAGGTCGATCCTGAGTGGAACCGACTTGATCCTGATGGGGGAGAGAAATCCTTTGCCGATGAGGTCGAGCAGATTGCACTCGTAAGCGAGGTTTTGGAAATAGACGGCGAGATTCTTCTTGTCCCCCCGGTCGGGCGTGGCAGTCACACCCAATACGCGGGAATCGAAATGAGCGAGGGTGGCCTGCCACTGGTCGGCTAGGACGTGGTGGGCCTCATCGCACACGATCAGCCCGAAGTGATTTTTTGGCCAGGTGGCTAGACGCTCGCCCTGCATCGTCTGGATCGAGGCGACCACCACCGCCGCCTCGCGGTCGGCCCGGCGCTCGGCTTTCTCGATGCTGGCTTCGATGCCGGTGGCCTTGCGGATTTTGTCGGCTGCCTGCTCAATGAGTTCCTCCCGGTGGGCTAGAACTAGCGTGCGCTCTTGACGTTTCGTGTGGAATCTGGCCGCGATGTGGGCGAAAACGATGGTCTTGCCACCGCCGGTGGGCAGCACGCCTAGCTGGCGCATGTGATTGGCATTGAAGCCACGGGCCACGGAGTTGACGAAGTCTTGTTGGTAGGGTCGGAGGAGCATTTAGGTTGGTTGATATTCAGAAAAATAATCAATGACTCAGCAGGATTGGGCGGAGGTGGGACATTATCCAGGCCATACCATGGGGCTTGCTGTGGCGGCCGTCGGGGGTGCGCAGGATGTAGTTGTTGGCGCGCGGGCCGCGCAGCAGCGTCCAGCGGAGGATGGCTCCGGTCTGGATGTTGCACCACTCCAGCGAGCGGATCGGCTCGCCGGGGCACGGCGGAGGATTGGCGGTCATGTCCTGGAGCATTTCCGGCGTGATGCAGGCCGCCCGCCGGGCTGCCTGTACCGCCTGGGATTTTTTTGCCTGCCGCACTCATTTTGAGGCGGTAAGCGCGACTTGGTTGATGGATCAATCTTGGCATAAGTCACATAATAACACTGTTCGCTGGATCACAAGATGGACCCTCACAACGCGATTCCACGGAACGAATATATCGAAGCGCAGTATCGTGCCGTGACTCGCCTTCATGAACCGATTCAACAGCCCACAGTAATTCGTGGTAGAGAGTCTTCCAGCGATCTGCTTCGCTCCCGGGGAGATAGACCACGGATTGAGCGTTGGCGTGGATGTTTCGCCGGAAGTCCGGCATTGCCTGACGAATTGCTTCGGCAAGTTGCGCTTGAGTCAGATCATCAATCGCAAGCGCGTGACGACGGACAAATTCAGCGAACAAGGCATCGCTGCCAACCGGCAACATCATTTCATTTTCATTACTCATTTTCGTTTCGGTTGCTGCCGGTGGCAGGATATTGGGCGTTCTGCTCAATCATAAATCCTCCTGTCACATGCTCCGCACATAATCCATATCGCGGTTCATCGCGCAGACGTGTTCGCGCATCCGTCTGGCATCCATCTCTTTAGGTATTTCAGGCTTGCGGATTTCTATCCATTCGCCAGTTGGTTCGCACTTGGCCCATGTTCTCAGTGTCCGCCCTCCCCACTCTTTCAGTTCCAGGTCGTAAGCGCAGAGATCCGGTTCGCCCTCGGGAGCAAAGTCCACGATCTGGACCATTCTCCACGGTTTTTCGGGAGTCGCCCGCCACCAGAAGAATCCAGCCGAACAAGGCGGGACTTTTACCGGCGACACGGGTCGTAAAGACGAAGAATCAGAATGAGGGAGATCAAGAATAGGAATATCATTTTTCATGTCGGTGGCGGTTCAAAAAATTCAGAGCATAACAATCGGATGGTGCCGACAGGGCTAAGGCTTCTCTTTGGCTGGGCTTGGCACCTCGGACGCGCCCTGCGGCACATCCGAAGCGTTCGCTTTACAGAATTTCGCCACCTGCTCGCCCAGGTATCGCGAGAAGGCCGGCGGGATGGCTTGTGAGATTTCCTTGCGCGTAGCCCATGGCATTTCCATCGCGTCCCGCGCTTCTTGGAGGTTCCGAGGCTTCCGCGAGTTTCCGCCTTTGCCGTCGAGCCTTTCGCCCTTCCGGCGCGATCCAGTGCCGGTGATGTCCAGCGGCTCGGGCTGCAGGTCGTGGCGGCACTCCGCCGGCCACAAGAACACGTTCGACTCGAAGAGCCGATGACGGCGCACACCCAGCCCGAAGGATGATCCGCAGAGCATGATTGGATTTTCCAGCGGCGATCCCATCACGTTTTCGATGATGTATGGTCCACCCCACGCCTTGAGCTTTTCACGGGTGCGCGTGATGAAGCATTCGTAATCCTTCCCGGTGCGGTGCTTGAGCGTTGTATGAGCTTGGCACGGAGGCGATGCCCACACGAAGTCGAAGCCCGATAGGTCGGCTTCCAGCGCGTCCCCGAGGATGAACGTGAACGGGTAGTTTGGCCGATCCACGATATCCACGCCGGTGACGTTGAAGCCCGCTTGATGCAGTCCCATCCCAGCCCCGCCGGCGCAGCAGAACAAGTCCAACGCCGAAAGCGAACAAGGCATCGCAGCCAATGACTGCCCGGCGGGAGTCGATGGCGAGAGCGGAGCGGTAGGGCGGGCAGTCATGGCTGGATTTTATCGTTCGCTAAAGAAAATTCATGTCCACAGAACCTCCCTACCCGACCAACGAAGCGTGGATACGCTTCATGGCACCTGTGAACCCACAGACGGCCGCATCCTTGCTGAGAGTCATTGACTCCAAGCTCCAGACCGGACTCAAGAAGCTCCATCTTATGATCTCCTCTCCAGGAGGTTCGGTTTTCCATGGCCTCTCGATCTACAACTTCCTCAAGGGTGCTCCTATAGAGGTCATCACTTACAACTTCGGGAGCGTTGATTCCATCGGAGTAGTGATATTCTGTAGCGGAGATCGGCGAATATCCGTTCCCAACGCACGATTCCTTATTCACGGAGTTTCCATGACATTCAACAACCAGCAGCGCCTTGACGAGAAGGACATGGAGGAGAAGCTCAAGGGACTTCGGATCGACTATCAGAACATTGCACGAGTGATTTCTGACACGACAGGGAAGGATGTTGATTCGATCATCAACGACATGGAGACACGAATCACTCTCACACCACAGGAGGCCAAGGATTACGGACTCGTCCAGAAGATCGCTCCTAAGCTCTTCCCGTTTGGTGCGGATTTGAGCGTAATTCATGAAGATGCTTCTATCGGGTTGGCTACACCAAGGGCTGTTCAGCAGCAATTCAACATGCCGGTCCAGCATTCCACCGAGGAGGCCACTAGCTGCATCACGATCCCACTGACGGACAACATCACCAGTATCGACAATAGCGAACAAGCCGCGCCACGCAACGGTGCATAAGCTTTTCAATTTCTTTTTCATAGACCCTCCTTTCGCGCACCGTGCGTGCGCTCATCGTTCTGCGGAAAATTCACCGGACACAATTCGAGCAATCCGCGACACCCGGCTATCTCATTCAGACGTTCCAACGAGTCCTCAATAACGATGCAGCACGCCACATTGAGCACAGGAACCGCCCGCTCGATCCAGTCGCGCAGTGTGAGTAGTTCATTCTGCATGGAACTAATCACCTCCTTCATTGAATCGCGCTCACAGTCGAGCCTCTCCGCGATGTCGCAGATAGCGTCCAGAGCCTCTCCAATGACTTTCGGGCGTTCCATTTCAAGGGTTTCATCTCCGCGTCTCCAGCGGTTATATCGGCGCACCAGGGCGATGGTATCAGATGCAGAACAAGGCATGGATGCCGACGCTGCGGGCTTGGTTGTTTCGTTGTTTGTCATTTGATTATTGGTTGGTTGGTGGTGAGGCTCGGTCACAGTGGCGTTCTCCGAATGAAGGTTCCACCATTGCGCTACGCGGCGAATCCACGGCAGTCCGGGTTCGCCGTCCTCCCGGTTGAGTGCGACGTTGCAGTGGTCGCACCGCACCGCATCAACGGTTCCGGCAGCGCGGGGGTTTTTATACCACATCCCCGAGCACCCCGCCTGAAAAGACGGAGAACAAGGGGGTCGAGCCGACAGGTCGGACGCTTCAATTTCACTTTCCATAATCGTTTCTTTTGGCCTGCGGCACATCACCAGCGTTCTGCTGGAATGAATCGCCGCAGTTGGGGTATTTGGGGCAGGGTCCTAGCCGCTCCGTATCCCATCCATTACTCGCGCACCTTACGCATCCCTCAAAATGAGACGCCGAACAAGACGCGGCATCCGACGCCGCTCTGGCGGTTGTTTGTGTATTGGGCATATTATTGTTTGGTTGGTGAGTCTTGGCGCGGATGCGCAGCGGCGTTCTGTGGAGACATTTTATGCATCGGGTCAGAGGCGGATCGGAGGCGGTCAAGCGCCTCCCCGTGGCGTTCATCGTCGCCCTCAATCCCGATGAATCGGCGGCCTGCCTGAATGGCGGCAATGCCGGTTGTGCCGCTCCCGGTGAATGGGTCGAGGACCAGCCCGCCGGGCTTGGTAACCAACTCGACAATCTCTTTCAGCAGTGGCACGGGCTTTTGTGCCGGGTGACCGGATTGGCCCGAGTGGGCGGCCATCCATTTGTAGCGGAACACGTCCGACCTTGAACGGTTGTCGATCTTCGCGCCATCCTTGGCACAGAAGAGAATCATTTCGTATGTCGGGCGGAGTTGCGACGGGCCGGCCGGGCCGATCCACTCTTTATCCCAACAGGCGAGTGACGATGCCGGAATGTATTTGTCAGAGCAGGCTTTCAGCAGCATCGGGACGCTCCGCCAGTTCGTGAATATCACCAGGAATCCACCGGGCTTGAGCACGCGCCAGGCTTCATTCATCCAGGCACCATACCAGTAGGAGGCGTTCATCAAGTCCACCCATGATCCGCCCTTGCTCTTCGCGTCGCCGGTCGAGATTGCGCCGATCAGGTAGGGCGGATCAGTCACCACGCCGTCAACGTGGCTCGATGGCATGGCCTGCATGGTTTCGATGCACTCGCCCAAGTGGAGATCAACCCCCAAAGACACAGAACAAGGCGTGCCAGCCGACGCCGTGGGTTTGGTAGTTTGATTCATGGTGTTGATTCGGTGTCAGTGGTTGTGCGGGCGCGGCTGGACATTGACGTTCGGCATACAATAAGAGCAATGAAATGACCCATCACCGCGAGACCGGAATAGAAGATCACCGCAATTCAGACATTTCCCGTATGGTTCTTCCTCGGATTGTAGGCGTTCGTAGAACAAGATGCCTCCGGGCCATTGATGCGCTGTCGGGTCGATCACTGTACCAGACGGTGTTTCGCACCACCAATGAGGCCGGAAGTCCACCCCCACCATCGCACTCCCGCGAATACGGACCAACTCAGGGAAAGCCACGCACATGGTCGTTGTTGCCTCCTCGCATTTCAGGTTGGCGGATTCCGGCGTCGGGTAATGCTCGGAAATCCAGAAGCCGAACAAGGCATCGCTGCCAACCGGCGTTTCGCTTTTAGTTTCACTATTCATGGTCTTGATTTGTGCTGCCGATGGCAGGATATTGACGTTCTCCAAAGAAAATTGAGACAGACAGTCTAGCCCGTGCGTCATGTTTCGGCACTCTTGGGCGATCTCGAACGATTGGCATTGGTCACAGTGCTGCGCGTGGCCGTAGATTGTTTCAATCGCTTCGAGGGCGATTCTGGCGATTCCCAAAGCCTCTTGGAGCGCGGCGTCGGCTTTTTGGAATTTGTCAGCCCACTGGCTGCGGAATCCGGCCTCTTCATTGCGCTCGCGCTCAAGTCGGCGGGCGAATGCGTATGTAACAAATCCTCGATAAGCACCCCCAGCAACAGCCTTGCTTAATGCATGTTCGGTATCGCTTTCGGGAGAAGATGAAGACGCCGAATAAGACGCGGCAGCTCGACCGCCGCCATTCGCACACTTCGGGCAGCATGGGGGACCGTTCAGGCCTAACATCTCTACGTTACAGGTTTGGCATTTCATGGCGTCGGCAGCTGCGCTTTTGCGTCCCCAAGAATTGGACGCGCCATCAGCACGCCGTGGAACGTCTCATATTCCATGCCGTCTTGGGTCGGCCCTGGACACGGGCAGGTGTCGTATTCACACCTGCACAGGGAACACACGTTCCAGAGTTCGCCCGTGTCCTCATATTCATCATCGTAGCTTTCGCAGTCGCCCGCGAAGCTCACGCGCCGCCAGCCGGTATCCCCGCCCCATTGCAGAGCCATCGCGTCCGCGATTCCCTGATACGTCTTGGAGCGTTCGCGCCAGCGGTCGGGCGAGGGCGTGAGCTTGTTCTGGCCGTTGTCGCATTGGTTCGCCCACCGGGGCTTTCCCTCGACCATCCGGGGCGGGACGTTTGCGGTTGGCTTGAGCTTCGGCAGACCTTTCATCCATAGCCCGGTCGTCTTGCTCGCATCATCCCCGAACTGGTGAGGGTGGACGTATTGATCGGCCTTGCGGATGTTGCTGGAGATTGCGCCCACGGGATTCTCGATGGCGATACGCGGGCAGTCCGCGTCCATGAACAGGCGCACGAAGTCCAGAGCCTCGGCTTGTGCCTTCCTGCGATCTTCCCCCACCAGCGTTCCCGGTTTCACCTTCTGGTGATACCCCACGCCGGGGAACTTCACGAAGTCCGGGTCAGAGAATTCCCACGCTGCCGCGACATTCAGGAAGGTGCATGGAGGATGCGCGATGATTAGATCCCAGCCGTTGGCGAGGATGTCCCGAACGTCCCCGGTGTAGTGGTCGCCGGGTGTTTCCGTTTCGAGCATATCGCAGGATGTGGCAACGTGTCCCAGGGCGTTGAAGGCATCCCGGACGGTTCCCGATGACTCGCAAGCCACAAGAACACGAAGAGGGACAACAAGACGCTGCATGGAATGCCGGGGAGCATCCTGCGCGAGTACAAGCGTTAATTGGTCGGCATCCATGAGCTTATGCGTTCGCCCCACAATCAGAATCAGAATCCGGGGCTTGGTTTCCCCACACATCGAATCCGGGGCGGGGTTGCCGCGCAAAAATGTCGATTCGAGGACCGGGGCTAAAATCCTCAATCATTCGATAGGCTTCCGGTGGTTTTTCGCTATGACGTTTCGGGCGCGGCCATTCGTGTGTCTGTTGTGGTGCCGGAAGAATGATTTCCACGCCAGGCATCACGCCACGCATCAAAAACTCTGAATCATGGCGAATCCATGGGCCAAGATTCGGATTCTTTTTCCAGATGAAGATTCCGGCGTAGCGGTAGCCCCAGAGTTGCAGCAGCAGGCCAGCGTCCACGAAGTTCCGCGAGGTTGTCCACATCCACAGTTGCGAACTTTCGGCGGCAATGTCCATGATTCGCATTGATGCAAGCTGAATGCCCGTCATCGTGCTGTATGGGATGATCGACACACCCCCGCCCTTCATGCTCCGGTGTTCCCCTGGTCCCGGCCACGGCGGATCAATAACGATGGTGCGGTAATGGTTGGCGGGCAGATCGGTGACGATGGCACCAACAGGCGAACAAGACGCGGCAGATCGACTGCCACCAGCTCCTTGTTTGGGTGAGGCTTCCGGCTCCGCTGTGAGTTTGAATGTATCTTCCATGTTTTAGGGTGTAGAGGGTGGCAGCGTCTGCGCTTATGCGTTCATGGCATTTCAAGCAGGTAGTTTTCGATGATTTCCAGAGCGGTTCCGAGGTGGTTACAGATGCGGACGAAGTAGCGTTCGTGGTGGAGAGCTTCCATCACCTCCCACTGAGCATCGGAGACATGGCCGCCGGATTTCTTTAGCTCCATGTAAAAGCCGTGGTATCCGCCACGGGCTACGGGCATGCATAGGTCGGGGATGCCGGGGATGACGCCTTGGGCCTTGAGCTTTATGCCGGTTCCCCAGCCACGCCAGTCGCCGTTTGGAATGGCGTGGAGTAGCAGCACCGACGGGTGCGCCACGGCCAAGGCCATGCTGCGGGTGACGATGGCGACCTGGAGGGATGCTTCGCTTTGCTGCCAGGCTTGCTTGGCCGGGACGCGCCAGTCGATAGTGGACCTCATGGGGTGTAATTTTTATCAAAGCACCACAGGCAAAAGCAGGCATGGAAGGCTTTTAGAGCTTCCTCGCCGTTGTCCCAGATTTTCACCTGCACGGGGCCGGGGGTATCTGAGGGGATGATGACGGACATGAGCAGGGGCAGCGGGTCGCCGGGCTCGCGCAGGCAATCGGCATAGGCGGCGAGCTGCATGGCCCACTCGGGATAGAAATTCCCCTTGGGCTTGCCCTTGAGTTTCTGGCTTTTTACATCAATGACGGCGCGGCGACCGTCGGTGAGCATGGCGTGGAGGTCGAGGCGGCCGGCATAGCCGATTTCCCCGACGACGCTTTTTTCCGCGTCGATGGTCGTTGCGACGTTGGCGCGGTGCCAGACCTCGTAGCCTGCCACGTAGTCGAGGATTTCGCCGGTGCCCATGAACGCGCCGGCGGTGGAAAACTGCTCGCATTGCTCGTGAATGAGCGTGCCCCAGGCTGCGGCCTCGCTGCCGGTCTTGTCGGACTCCTCTGCGATGCGGGAATGCCAGTCGCTTTCCGTCTCACCGAGCTTGCGCGGGGTGTTGAGGGCGGCATGGATGGCGTTGTCTTGGAGCCATGTGATTAGCGCGGGCTTGGCCTTCATTCCCAGCACGTTGGTCACGCTCGGGATGAGGTTGAGCGTGCGGGCGTCCCTGACAGTGGTGGGGCGTGGCAGGCCGGAGGACTTGGCAATGACCTCGTGCATGGGGGCACCGTCGCGGGTGTACCAGTGGGAGGCGTGGGGATTGCGGGTGATGGTGGACATTAGGATATGGATGGGAGTTCGACAAAGGGGCCGAGGAAGAGAGCGACCTTGCGTGCTTCCGGGTGGCCGACATCTTCAGATAGATAGGACTTGAGCGCGTCGAGGTTGGCGGCGCAGATGATGATTTCCGTGCCTTCGGAGGTGGTGATAACGGTGCCGACTCCTAGGTAGTCGGGCTTGCGGCGTGGTTTGCGTTTCATGGGGTGGGGTGCAGTGTTGGAAATTATTTCTTACCGAACAAATCGGAGACGCTCCCGATTTTAAGGGTGTCGCTCGATCTGGCGGATTGCTCGGCAAGGGCATAGACCTTGCGAGATCCTGAACCGTTGAAGAGTCCGAGGATGGTCTTGAGCGTGATGTGTCTGACTCTTGTGTCAGGTTCCATGTTGGCAGCGTCGGCGCAGACCAACTTTCGCAAGCCTTTCTTTGCGATGTTGCGTGACCTCTTGACGGCGGCCTGACCTTCGTCGGGGATTTCCTCATCTGACAGGCGCTTGATGCCCACTCCCGCGATGGTTCCAAAAACCATGTTGTGAGGAGACTTCATCAGATGGCGTCTGGCGGTTTGCAGGATGGTGTTGCGAACTTGAACATCGTCCTTGGAGACGGCGTTCATTTCATGGTAGGTGAACACCTGGCCGATGGCGGCGTCTTTCAGGTGTTTGATTAGCAGTTCTGTCTCTGCTAGCGTTCGTCCGATAACTTGATCGGGATTGATGTCAATTTTCATGTTTTTAGATAGGGGTTGTCGTGTCGTGTCGTGTTGTGGGGTGAAGTGTCGTGCGGTGCGGTGTTGGAAAACTGTTGTCGTGTCGTGTCGTGTGGTGTTGTGAGGTGGCGTGGGGTGCCGTGGTGTGCCGTGTTGGAAAACGGTTGTCGTGTCGTGTCGTGTTGTGCCGTGGGGTGCTGTGTCGTGATGTGCGGTGCGGTGTTGGAAAACTGTTGTCGTGTCGTGTTGTGTTGTGCCGTGCCGTGCCGTGGGGTGCAGTGCCGTGCAGTGCGGTGGCGTGTTGGAAAATTCCGCGTGTGGGATGCGCGGCCCCCGCTGCAATCAGCAATCCTCCCAGGTCAGATCATCTCCGACATAAAAGCGGCCATAGAATCCGCCGTTGCGTGGACGGAAGCGACCCACACCGATGAACTTTCCGGCCTCTACCAGATAGCGGGTGAACACTTCCCGCGTGATGGTCTCGTCGAGGATGTAGAAAGTTGCGGTTGCTTCCCATTCTGGAATAACGGGAAACTTGCGGGCAACGCGGGTGCCGCTGCCGCGCTTGCCATCGGCATGGCAAGAGAAGGTTTCGCCTGCGGTCTCGTGCTTCTTTACTCCCAGCAAAATCGGATCAGTAACCAGGATTCCAGCGGTGAAATACCTGGTCCAGGTGGAATTACCCTTGCCGGGGATTTTCTCCCCGAGGTATTGGGCGCATTCCATCAGTGCGTTTTTCATCGCCATTGGCGGGATATAGACTTCGCCGGTCTTGCGGTCGGCGTGCTGGTGTTCGCGCCAGTTTCGGGCGTCATAGTCCGCGCTCGATTCTTTTTCGAGCTTCGGAATGTCGGACGAATATTGACGGGATTGCGAGTAAGGACTCGCTGCGCTTAGTGTTACGGTTGCTTTTTTCATGTTTTGTTTGTGTTGTTACTGAGAGGGGTTGTCGTGTCGTGTTGTGTCGTGGGGTGCAGTGTAGTGAGGTGGCGTGGTGTGCGGTGTTGGAAAACTGTTGTCGTGTCGTGTTGTGTAGTGGCGTGTAGTGCGGTGTAGTGCCGTGATGTGGGGTGTTGGAAAACTGTTGTCGTGTCGTGTTGTGGGGTGTCGTGTGGTGTTGTGATGTGAGGTGCTGGAAAACTGTTGTCGTGTTGTGTCGTGTTGTGTCGTGTCGTGCCGTGAAGTGAAGTGCAGTGGGGTGTCGAGAATCTACTCAGCCACTTCCTTACCATCGATAAAGGCAATCGCGCCGTCGAGGATGTGCAACCCGCTGTTGCTTGGTTGCTCCTGGAACTTCTCAATCCAGACTTGCACGCCGCGTTCGGCGGCGAGGGATGCCACGGCGGCAATGTTGGCGGAGTTCATCAAAGCGCCTTCGCGGATGAAGATGATCTTGAGCTTTGGATTCTGACTCATGGCCACCAGCGTAGAGACGCGGATTTGCTCGGCGGTGGATAGCTGGGAGAAGAAGGTGCCGGAGACCATCACGCCGTCGTCGGTAAGCTCAAGCCCATCGAGCGGGAGATTGGCGTTTTGGATGGCGAGGGATTTTTCCTCGTCAATTTCTTCGATCCGGCGAGACAGCTTTCCGTGGTCGGAAAGGAGTTTTGCGCGTTTCTCCGACAACTCCTGATGCTTGCGGGCGGAGCGGATTCTGCGGTTGGTCTCGTCCACCGTGGCGATTGCGTCGCGGGCGGTGGCAATCTCTGACTCGGTGGGAGCCATTTCCGCCAGTCGTGTGTATTCAGTGGTGGCCGCCAGGCTATCATTCTCGGCGTCCTGCAACTCCATCTTGGCAACGTCGATCTCGGCGAGTAGCTGGGTCATGCGGCGCTCGCGGGAGTGGAACCGGTAGGATATTTCGGCAACCGTGCGCTCTTGGTCGGCCACCTCCCGCGCTGCGTTCTCAAGCGTGGTGAGAGCCTGCATGAGGTCGGCGGCTGATACTTCGTCAGTGGGCGTGCCCTCGGCCGGCGCGGGCACTGCGGCGAGTTGAGAGGCAACATCCTTGCCTTCGCGGGCCGTTGCGGCGCGCTCGCTGTAATGACCGGCCCGCTTGGCGTCGATGGCGGTGAAGTCGAGACCTGCGGCCACTTTCAACGCTTCCACTTGGTCCTTGGGCTTGAGGCGGACGAATTCCAGAGGGTCAAATGCGTAGTTGCCAAGCAAGCCGTTGAGGAACGTCTGTGGCTTCTGGACGGCCACTCCGGCGGCGTCGGTGAGGGTGAGGCTGTCGCCCTTTTTCGTCACCTTCCTTTCCAACCGGTACTCGGCTTTGTCCGCGCCGAGGGTGAGGCGGACGGAGGCCGACGGGCGGCCATGCTTGATGGGATCATCCAAGCCGGTATTGCTGAGGGCGAGGATGATGCCGTCTAGGACTGAGGATTTGCCATGGCCGTTGTCGCCGGTAAGGATGATGGGTTGGCCGGTGGTGGGGTTGATCTCAATGGCGCTGATGCGCTTGAGGTTGTCGATTTCGAGGTGCAGAATGTTCATGGTTCGGACTTTTGTATGTGGTTGGTTGTCTATCAGAAAGGAATGTCGTCGGTATCGTCCTCAACGGGAGGGACGAACGCCGGAGTGGCCTTGTGGGAGGGAACCTCGTCGCGCTTGCTGGTGCCGTTGTAAAGGAACTTGATGACCCGGTTGCGGAAGTAATCTTTTCCTTTTACCGGTTCGCTGGCCAGGGTGGCAACGCCGGATTTCGCCTTGATGTACTTGATGAACTCGGCGTCGCGGAAGTTGATGCGGGTGCCTTCGGGGATTTTGACGGAGGCGAGGAACTGGTTTATTTTGAACGCGGCGTTTGGGGTGAACACTAGGTATTCGTGAACGGTGGCTTTCTCGCCGTCGGGACCGGAGAACTCCAGTTTGATCGGCATCATTTCATTGCCGGAGGCTGAGCGGGTGATAGCGTTCATTTCCAGAATGGTGAACGGATAGTCGCCGTCTGCCAATACTACGAATGCGTTTTCCACCGGAGCGGCGGATGTGAAGTCTGATGCGAGGTCTTGTGACATTATGTTAGTTTTCTTCGTTGGTGGTTGATGTTTCGTCGGATTCAGGTTCGTTTTTCTCGGTTGAGAATTTGGTCACGGCGGCCACAAACTCAGCCCGGCGGGCGAGGATGGGCTTGCGCTTGGCGGCTGCAAGGTCGGTGAGGGTCATGCCATCGGCCAGCCAGCCGATATTGATAAGATAGGCGGTGGCCTCGTCCTCGATGCCTGCGAAGACGGTTTTGATCTCGTCCTGGGTGGCTTTGGGAATGCACTTGCCTACCGCCTCAATGAAGGCGTCCCATGAAAGCTCCATCTCGAAGGGGAGGTCGAAGCGGGACTTAGCGAGGAATGCTGGGCGTTCCTCGGTGAACATCCTGCGCCGTCCATCGCCGGACATCTTGGCTTTCTTCGCGCCCTTCTCCTTTGAGGAGGTGGTTTTGAAGTTGGCGAAGAACATGCAGTCAACCGATTCATGCAGCAGGGCGGCACCGCGCTGGTCCATTTTTAGCAGGTGGCGGTCGTAGCGTTCGTTCTCGTACGGGTCTTCCGTGGATTTGATTTTGCTGTGGCCAAGCACGATGACATTCATCTTCATGCGCAGGCGCTTGAGGGACTTGAAAAACTCAACCCATTCTTCCTCTGCGCGGACGTAGCCCTTGCCAAACCCGCCATCGACTTCCTCGATGCTCTTGACCTGCGCCTCTTTACAGATATGCGCCCAGACCAGCGGCTCAAGACCGTTGATCGTGTCGATGACCAGCGTTTCAAAGTCGTGCTTCTCAATGAGCAGGTCGGACACGGCGGCTTTGACATCCTGCCAGGTCTTCGGGGATGGGAATGACGCGACATCCATGGTCGCAACCCCGTCGTCGGTGCCGAGAAATACGGCGCTAGGGGCCGTGGCGGCGAACGTACTCTTGCCCACGCCTCCCGGACCGTAGAGGCCGATGAAGTGCGGTCGCGGCTTGATGCCGGTGGTGATTTGAGTGATGAGGGACATTAGTACGAGGCGATTAGGAGGAGGATGGCGAAAAGGATGATGCACGCGCAGACTGCGGCAATGTTCATCGCTATGTGGTCGGACGGTCGGCGGGATCGGACGCGGTTGGAGCGTGGCGCTTCGATGCACAGCCCGAGGCTTAGGCGGCGGTTCATTTCGTGTTTCATGGGGGTGTTAGTAGGGTGAGACATTCGGAGAGCTTGGGATCGGAAATTTTGCGCTCCTCCATTTTTTCCCAGCAGTTGGAAATGGCTGAGGCGTGCCGCTCGAAAACAGTTCCCAATTCCTGTGGGGAGGTGTAGCCGGAGACGCGCAACGTCTCCCAAACCGCCCATCGGCAGTTGGCCGCGAAATTCGTCTGTCCCTTGCCAATGACGAGGCTTGGCTCGATGCCATAAAACTTGGCGGCTTTCCTGACAAGACGGGCGGCTAGCACGGCTAAGGGAGGGGCCGGTGGGCGCAACGCCTCGCGGCGGTCGATCTCCTCGCGGAGTTGGGTAGTGGTGTATTCTGAAAACATGGTTGGGAGAGTGGTGGACTCGGGGCGGTGATTTTGAAAGAGGCGTCGCCTCTGGCATAGGTCGCCACCCTGCGCCCCTTGTCCGTTTATTTTTCGCGGGATGCGGCGATGAAGTCCAACACGTCGGAGAGCTTGTAGCGGACGACCTTGTTGGGAATGAGAACGATGCGCGGCAGCTTCATGTTGAGGAGCGTCTGCGGCGTGCAGTCGAGCATGCCGGAGGCCTGCTGGACACTGAGCAGGCAAAGTTGCTCGCGGCACTCGGTGAGGATGTGCTTGACGACATCGGCGCGGGCGGACTCGATCAGCTCTTCGGTCTGGGTTTTGGTGAGGTGGATGTTCATTGGTGGGCAGGGTGGGCTTGACGTTCTTTGTGGTTCTCGCCGACTTGGCGGAGAATTTCGACGATGGCACCGGAGAGGGAAAACCCGTTGACCTGCAATGCGCCCAGGATGACGCCTGCCTCGGGGGTGATGGCGTCCATGGGTAGCTCGACCATGAAGATGGATCGTTGCGCCAGTGCTTGCCGGGCGGCCGTGATGTTGGCTTCGTGGATCATGGCTGGAAAAATTCGATGGCGAGCTTGGTAAGTCCCTTGGCCGTGACCATTACCTGAGTGCGCATGCGCTCGGTGCCGTCGTCGAAGTGCTGGCCGAAAACCTTGTGCTTGAGAACGCCTTGCTTGATGCTCTCTTGGTAGGCAACCCATTCACCGCTGCCGGGCCGGCGGTAAATCCAGTCCTCTTGGTTGAGCCAGTCGAAAAGGTCGCTTGGGCGAATCTGGAGGTTCTTCGCGGCGTTGGTGATGTTGAGCATTCCGTCCCAGTTCTTGATGCGGTCGAGCGCCGCCACCTTTGGAGCGGCCTCGGCCAACTCTTCGACCACCGCCATCTCACGCTCGACGGCGGCGGCAAGCTGGAGGGTCTTGGTGGCAAGGGCGGCCTCGGCGGCTTCCTTGGCCTCGATGCTGTCGGCGGCGAGGCGGAGGGCCTCTGAGTGGGTCGGGATGGCCAACTTCACTTCCCGCAGCTTCTTCTCACAGGCAATATAGAACTGGCGGGCCTGCTTGCCCTTCTCGTTGCGCTCGACCATCGAAAGCTCCTTTGCCATGTCGAGGGAGATGGCGTAGTCGTTTTGGGTTGCGCGACCGATGACAATTTTATCAATCGTGAAATCCACCCCTTCCACAAAGCCGAACGACTCAATACGGTTCTTGATCCAGTTGGAAAACTCCTGCTTGGATTCAAGAAAGAAGTGCAGGTCGCGGGCATTGACGGATGGAATGCCTTCGGGGTTGGTGATCGGTATCAGCGAGCCGGAGGGGGCAAGTTGATCGTCGGCGAAGAAGTCGGGTTGGGCGGTCATGGCGGTGTAATGTTGAAAATTCCCGGTATTTACTGCATTTGCAGAAGTAGCAAATTCTGAATTGCTCTGGCGGCAAAATTTGAATAGGACTCGCCATTTTTCTGCGCCTCTTTTTGCGCCAATTTGTAAAGAGGTAAGGGAAGATTTACCTTCGTCACCTCTTTTGTCTTACCAGTCGCCGGGCGTCCTGGTCCGCGTTTTTCATGGGGCTTGCTGCTCACGGGCCGAAGCTGGCCAATTAAACGGGCATCGTAAAGTTATTTTTGATGCCTTAAATAAAACGGGCCAATTTAATTCTTGCTTTCCTTGTAGGTATAGGCAAAATTTCCAGACACGTAAATCAACCAAAACAAAATGAGCAACGAAATTAATCCAGAAAAACCAAAAAGAGGAAGACGTCCTCTTCCAGTGAGTGAAAAAACGGTCACAACAAATGTGTCGCTTCATCCCGCGCTGGAGATGGCAGCGATAGAGGAGGCCAAGCGTCGGTCAGTTAGCCTATCAGGTCTAATTTCGTCCGCCATAAAGGAAGAATTAATCCGATCCTACAAGGCTAGAATTCAATTTTCAGATTCAGAGGAGGACGGCCCAAAAAATGGATCGGTGGCTACGTTACAGCCAACCGTTCGGAATGCGTGATCCCCTTCCCAAACTCCGCCTTGCGCCTAGCCAGAATGCTGGCCGGGCTATCCACCGCATGCATGGCCGTGGGGCAGACAATCGACCTATGGGACATGCTAGGTATTTTTCGGGGGGGGGGGGGG
>Ga0118677_10003080_pt1 | contig 32314 bp, 33 predicted proteins | sample AliMusrvi5mmetaG_FD_86154 | JGI IMG/M metagenome (GOLD analysis project Ga0118677, IMG submission 86154) | reverse complement strand
ACTACTGCTTGAACTTCTTTAAGGTCATCTGAAGAATGAAATAAAGGAACAGGTGTCGCGCCTGCAAGGCGAACTGCGCGCAGCGCTGATGAATCATCTAAGGAACCAGGAAAAGTAACGACTCCTATGCGCATTAATTAATTACTTTCACAGCATAAGTTTCAATAACAGGATTAGAAAGAAGCGTCTCTGCAGCCTTCTCCACTTCAGCAAGCTGGGCTGGTGTTGGAGTTCCTTCTACTTCAATTTCAAAGCGCTTTCCTTGACGAACTGACTGTGCAAAAGAGAAACCAAGACGAGGAAGAGCAGATGCGATTGCTTGACCTTGCGGATCTAGGATCTCAGGCTTGAGCATTACCTCAACAACGATGATTGCCATTACATCTTCCTTCCGGTGAGCAGCGTGTATGCCGCGCTATAACGTTCGTAGGTCTTCTCTACTACTTCTTGTGGAAGCTCTGGTGGAGTGCTCTTTTTATCCCATCCTGATTGCAACAACCAATCACGAACGTATTGTTTATCAAAGGAGGGTTGAGCGCCACCGGGTTTCCAAGTATCAGCAGACCAAAAACGTGAAGAGTCTGGGGTCAAGGCCTCATCGCCTAACGTGATCTTACCTTGATCGTCTCGTCCAAACTCGAATTTGGTATCGGCCAGAATAATCCCGCGCGTGGCTGCGTAGCCATGAGCTTTTGTATAGAGAGCCAGTGTGAGATCTCGAAGCACCGTGGCATCAGCTGCGCCGACAACCTCTGTAGCTTTCTCAAAAGAAATATTTATATCGTGATCGCCAACGTCGGCTTTTGTTGCAGGTGTGAAGATCGCGCTGTCTAACTGTGAACCATCAAGTAAACCTGCAGGTAATGCAATTCCTGTCACAGATTGTGATTGCTTGTACTCATTCCAGCCTGAGCCTGTGAGATAACCACGAGCAACACATTCCACAGGAAACATTTCAAGGGGCTTCACAATCACGCCTCGTCCAGCAAACTCTGCTGGAACCTCAGTGCTGATTAGGTGATTGGGTACTAAATCACTCATCATCTCAAACCAGAAAAGACTTAACTGTGTGAGAAGTTTTCCTTTTCCAGGAATCTCTGTCGGCAAGATGTAATCAAAGGCTGAGATGCGATCAGAAGCGACGAGAAGCAGCTCGCCTTTTTCATTTGTATAGAGTTCGCGAACTTTTCCGCTGCGAATATGCGTCCACATGGCGCGGTTCGTTTAACGAATCGCCCCTGGGCGATACTTCGCCGCAGTGGGGTGTGCTTTGGTAATCGCTTCAATGCGATGTATAACTCTGGTTGTTTGCTCGCGTGCTTCACCTGTAAATTCAAGAGGAGAAGCAAGAAGAGCATCTAGCGCCTTACGATCAAGAGGAAGACGCGCGTCATCTGCTAAAGCTTGAATCATGGTGTTTGGCTTTCCTTCGCGGATGGCAAGGGCTGCAGCAACTGCATGTTCCTTAATAACTTCGTGGGCGACCTCGCGTCCCACTCCTGCTTTCACAGCTGCAACAAGAATCTTTGTTGATGCAAGAAACGGCAAGAAGCGTTCAAGTTCTGCTGCAATAACCTGCGGGAAGGCGCCAAATTCAGCAAGAACAGTCATAAATGTTTCAAGTAGGCCATCTAGTGCATAGAAAGCATCAGGAAGTGCGATTCTGCGAACAACGCTGCATGAGACATCGCCTTCATTCCATTGATCGCCACTGAGTTCACCGACCATGGATGCATACCCGCGAAGAACAACTGCTAAACCATTAACGCGCTCACATGAGCGTGTATTCATCTTATGTGGCATCGCACTTGATCCCACTTGTCCTGCTTTAAATCCTTCAGTGACAAGCTCTGCTCCTGCCATCAAGCGGATGCTTGTTGCAAACGAAGATGGACCAGCAGCAATCTGTACAAGGCTTGTTACTACATCAAAATCAAATGAGCGTGGATAGATCTGCCCGGTGCTATCTAATACGCGAGAGAAACCAAGGTGCTTGGCAATCTGCTCTTCAAGTTTGGCATGGTTCTTAGAAGAACCAAGAAGATCAACTGAATCTTGCGCGCTTCCCACGGGGCCTTTAATTCCGCGCATGGGGTATCTGGCAATCAAATTCTCTAAACGCTCATATGCAAAGAGCAGCTCTTCAGCAGCAGATGCAAAGCGCTTACCCAGTGTGGTGACTTGGGCGGCAACGTTATGTGAACGGCCTGCAATAGGTTGGTCAATGTATTGCGCTGCGCGCTCAGCTAGCATCGCAAGGGTTGCAACAACGCGATCTTGAATAAGAAGCATGCCTTCTCTTACCTGCATCGCTTCAACGTTCTCCGTTAAGTCCCGTGATGTCATGCCTGCGTGGATCACTTCATGTCCAGCTAGCGCATTAAATTCTTCAATCCGAGCCTTCACATCATGGCGGGTCTTTTGTTCGCGCGTATCGATGGATGCAAGATCAACTTTGTCGACGACTTTTTCGTAATCAGCAATAACATCATTTGCAATCGCGTGACCAAGAGAAGATTGCGCGCGCATGACGGCAATCCATAATTTACGTTCTGCAATAATTTTGGCGTTAGGTGCCCAGATACTCTTCATCTCACCAGATGCATAACGATCAGCGAGAACGCTCATGGCTTAATTCTCCCCTATTTCACTGGCTGCAAGTGCAACATCTCTGCGGTAGTGGCTTCCAGCCAGCGTGATCTGTGAGATCACTTCATAGGCTGCTAGGCGTGCTTGGGTGAGATCTGCGCCCTTTCCTGTCACGGCCAGGACTCGTCCCCCGGATGAATGCAAGACGCCATCTTTGAGCTTTGTTCCTGCCTGAAAGATTCTGGTCTGCGGTGAATCATCAAGGCCTGTAATTGGCTCGCCCACCTTGGGATCTGCTGGATAACCAGCAGCGGCAAGAACAACGGTGACTGCGAAGTCATCGGTGAATTCAAGTTTCATCTCATCACTTAATCCACCTGTTGCTGCCTTATAGAGAAGTGTTGCAAGAGGGGTTTTAAGCCTAGGAAGAAGAACTTGGGTTTCAGGATCACCAAAGCGAGCATTAAATTCAATAACACGAATTCCTTTTTTAGTTAAGGCAAGTCCTGCATAGAGCAGACCGACAAACGGTGTTCCTCTTGCTGCCATCTCAGCAATTGTTGGATGCAAAACTTTCTCTAGTGTCTGCTCCATGATGTCTTTTGGCGCCCAAGGAAGTGGTGAGTAAGCGCCCATGCCGCCAGTATTTGGACCAACATCGCCATCATAAGCGCGTTTAAAATCTTGAGCAGGTTGCATCGCAACAATATGAGTGCCATCTGAAATACCAAAGAGTGATACCTCTGGGCCATCTAAGAACTCTTCAATAACAACGCGGGCAGATAAGAGCGCATGGGCAAGTGCTTCGGCGCGATCATCTGTCACTACAACGCCTTTACCGGCAGCCAGTCCGTCGTGTTTCACAACATAAGGAGCGCCAAATGCATCGAGTGCCTTTTCAATTTCAGCTTGGTTTGTGCATGTGTAGCTCTTTGCTGTGGGCACACCAGCATCTGCCATCACTTGTTTAGCAAAATCTTTACTTCCCTCTAATTGCGCCGCAGCAGCAGATGGTCCAAAGCATGCGATCTTCACTTTACGCAGCCCGTCAGCCAAGCCGTTTACTAAAGGTTTTTCTGGGCCAACAACAACCAAATCAATATCTAATTGCTGGGCAAGTTCAATAACCGCTTGGTTATTATCAATATCGATGGCGTGACAGATGGCAATCTGCGCAATGCCAGGATTTCCAGGTGCTACGTGTAGTGATTCAAGTTGTGGATCTTCGATCATCGCTGCAGCCAGTGCGTGTTCACGCCCTCCGGAGCCAATCAGAAGAACTCTCAAATTAAATCCTTTACAACGATTGTTTCATCGCGTCCTGGGCCTACTCCGATCGCACTCATGGGTGCTCCCGAGATATCTTCTAAGAACTTCACATACGCTTGAGCGTTCTTTGGAAGATCAGATAACTTGCGCGCTTTGCTGATGTCCTCTGACCAACCAGGAAGATATTCATAAATTGGTTTTGCATGATGGAAATCAGATTGTGATGCAGGAAGTTCTTCGACTCTCTTGCCATCAATCTCATAGGCAACACAGACAGGAATCTTCTCCCAGCCGGTTAATACATCAAGCTTTGTCAGGAAGAAATCTGTTAATCCATTCACACGCACCGCATAACGAGCGATAGGTGCGTCATACCAACCACAACGACGTGCTCGCCCTGTTGTTACGCCAACTTCTCCGCCAATGGTGCGCAGCTTCTCTCCATCTTCATCAAAGAGTTCTGTTGGGAAAGGTCCGCTACCCACTCGTGTTGTGTAAGCCTTCACAATTCCAATAACGCGAGTGATCTTTGTTGGTCCAATTCCAGAACCAGTAGAGGCGCCCCCTGCTGTTGGATTAGATGAGGTAACAAACGGATAAGTACCGTGATCAACATCGAGCAAAGTTCCTTGAGAGCCCTCTAAAAGAACTGTCTTACCCGCTTTAAGGGCTTGATCAAGTAGAAGCACAGTGTCGGTGACATAAGGCTTAAGTACTTCGGCGTAGCCGAGGTACTCGCTGAGTACATCATCAACTTCAATTCCTTTGCGATTAAATACCTTAATAAGTACTTGGTTTTTATCACGCAGCGCTGCTTCGATCTTTTGGCGAAGAATAGAAGGATCAAAGAGATCTTGCACGCGAATACCAATGCGGTTGATCTTGTCAGCATAGGCAGGACCAATACCGCGTCCTGTTGTGCCGATCTTTGAATTACCCAAAAATCTTTCAGAGACTTTATCGATCGTGCGGTGATAGGGAGTAATCAAATGCGCATTGGTGCTGATCTTAAGCTTTGATGTGTCAATGCCTCGCTCATTGAGCCCACGGATCTCCTCCAGCAATACAGAAGGATCAATCACAACGCCATTACCGATAACAGGAACAACGTTAGGACTCAAGATTCCAGAAGGCAGAAGGTGAAGAGCATATTTTTGATCACCGATAACAACTGTGTGACCAGCGTTGTTTCCACCTTGATAGCGGACAACATAATCAACGCGGTCGCCAAGGATGTCTGTCGCTTTACCCTTGCCCTCATCGCCCCATTGGGCACCCAACAACACTAAAGCAGGCATTTCATCCTTACCTTACGTAGTTACTAACTAACGAGTTAATTACTTATTTATTGAGGGAAGTACCTGTTGAGCGAAGATCTTCACACGCTTCAACAACACGCTTAGCTAAGCCAGTTTCACCAAGCTTGCCCCACGCACGTGGGTCATAAGCCTTCTTGCTACCGACTTCACCATCAACCTTGAGCACGCCATCGTAATTCTTCATAACGTGATCAACGATCGGACGGGTAAATGCGTATTGCGTGTCGGTATCGATATTCATCTTTACAACACCGTAATCAAGTGCTTCGCGAATTTCTGTGAGCAATGAGCCTGAACCACCATGGAAGACAAGATCCATAGGCTTTGCACCTGCTGCTAGTCCTAGCTTTGCAGAAACTGCGTCTTGAAGTGTGCGAAGGATCTTTGGCTGCAAGACAACGTTTCCTGGCTTATAAACACCATGAACGTTTCCAAATGTTGCAGCAACCATATAACGGCCTCGCTCACCAGAACCAAGTGTTTTGATTGTCAGAAGTGCATCTTCAGGTGTTGAGTAAAGCTTTGCATCGTGCTTTGCTTCAATTCCATCTTCTTCTCCGCCAACAACACCGATTTCAATTTCAAGGATTGTCTTGGCGGCAGTTGCTGCATCGATTAATTCATTGGCGATGCTCATGTTCTCATCCATAGAGACAGCTGAGCCATCCCACATGTGAGAGTTAAACAAAGGCTTTTGTCCTGCCTTTATCCGATCTGCTCCAATTTTAAGAAGTGGACGCATGAAGCCGTCTAACTTCTCTGCTGGGCAATGATCGGTGTGAATACCAATATTTACTTTGTAATTCTTAGCAACGATGTGTGCGTACTCAGCAAGAGCAAGGGAACCATCAACCATGTTCTTCACAGTTGATCCTGACATGTACTCCGCTCCGCCCCATGAGATCTGAACGATTCCGTCAGACTCAGCTTCAGCAAAACCACGGATCGCACCAATAAGTGTCTGTGATGATGAAACGTTGATTGCTGGATATGCAAATGCTCCCGCTTTAGCGCGATCAAGCATCTGTGCATAAATTTCCGGAGTTGCTATAGGCATCTGATTTTCTCCCCAAATTTCATATAAATAGTTCTCACCTGTGTAAGTAAGAGAACCTCTGGCACATCTTTGGGTCAGACGTCTTGCTTACGGCTAATTTTGTCATGCTTTGGGGCGGATTGGAAAACGGGGCGGGATTTACGCCCGTTTGCCCTTAATTTATGCCTAAATGATTGAGCAAGACGCTCAGGCCTAGAAAACCCATATTGCTATGAAAAACCGCCTTGGCGCCTTTGAGTAGCCAGAGCCCTGCGACTTCAAAGGTGTGAAGGTGGGAAACGATTTTCCATACATTGGTAAAGACTGACAACATTTTTCTCTCCTTGTAAAAATAGATGTAGATAGATCACTGATGGAAAGTTAGGCGAGTTTGCGCTGAGTGATTGGAGAGTGAGCCTATGGATGTGGATGACCCTGCCTGTTGATGGAGGTAAGAACTTTCCTCAATCTCTTGTAGGTGATTACTCCCGCAGGTAGCGTTGGAAGCATGAGCTCCCTTGAAAACCTCTCCTATGAAGAGCGCACCTTTGCGCCATCACCTGAGTTTGCTGCGCAAGCAAATGCCAAGGAGTCAATGTATGTCGATGCCGAGAAAGATCGCCTTGCATTCTGGGAGAAGCAAGCTTCATATTTACATTGGGATAAAAAGTGGAACACGGTCTTGGAATGGAACTCTCCTTATGCCAAATGGTTTGTTGGCGGAAAGCTCAATGCTTCCTATAACGCACTTGATCGCCATGTATTAGAAGGACGCGGAAATAGAGTTGCGTTTTATTTTGAAGGAGAGCCAGGAGATTCACGCGCTATTACTTATGCGCAGATGCTCACTGATGTGAAGAAGGCAGCAAATGCTCTCATTGAACTTGGCGTGAAGTCAGGAGACCGGGTTGCAATCTATATGCCGATGATTCCAGAGGCAGCAGTAGCAATGCTTGCATGCGCTCGTATCGGCGCTTTGCACTCAGTGATCTTTGGCGGCTTTAGCGCAGATTCACTAGTCACTCGCATTGAAGATGCCGATGCAACGCTGGTTATTACATCTGATGGCGGTTTTCGCAAAGGAGCGCCCTTTGCTCTTAAGCCGATTGTTGATGAGGCGCTGGCTGCAAAGAAGACACATGTTAAGAATGTGTTGGTTGTAAAGCGCACGGGACAAGAGACGGCGTTTAATCCCGATATCGATATCTGGTGGCATGAGATCGTTGATCGCCAATCAGATCAGCACGAGGCAGAGTTCTTTGATAGCGAGCATCCTTTATTTATTTTGTATACATCTGGCACAACGGGAAAACCAAAAGGCATCTTTCACACAACCGGTGGTTACCTCACACAGGCGGCCTATACACACCGCGTGGTCTTTGATCTAAAGCCTGAGAGTGACGTCTACTGGTGCACAGCAGATGTTGGTTGGATTACTGGGCACTCATATGTCGTATACGGGCCGTTAATTAATGGCGCAACGCAAGTGATGTATGAAGGAACTCCTGATACGCCAACAAAGGGACGTATCTTTGAACTTGTCGAAAAATACAAAGTAAGCATTCTCTACACAGCGCCCACACTTATTCGCACATGGATGAAGTGGGGAAATGAGTTCCCTGCGGGATCAGATCTGTCATCTCTTCGATTACTTGGCTCTGTTGGTGAACCTATTAACCCAGAGGCATGGATGTGGTACCGAGAAGTGATCGGTGGTAATCGTTGCCCAATCGTTGACACATGGTGGCAGACAGAAACTGGCGCAATCATGATCTCTCCTCTTCCTGGTGTTACTGCAACAAAGCCTGGATCTGCGATGGGAGCGCTTCCTGGAATCGTTGCCAAAGTTGTTGATGATGAAGCGAAGGTTGTTGGTAAAGGTGGCGGGGGTTACTTAGTACTTACGCAGCCATGGCCGTCAATGCTTCGCGGCATTTGGGGATCAGATGAGCGTTACCGCGAAACATATTGGTCCAGATTTGATGGAAAGTACTTTGCAGGAGATGGTGCGAAGCTTGATGAAGATGGCGCTATCTGGCTCCTTGGCCGAGTTGATGATGTGATGCTTGTTTCTGGTCATAATATTTCAACAACAGAAGTTGAATCCTCACTTGTTTCTCATCCCAATGTTGCTGAAGCAGCAGTTGTTGGCGCTAAAGATGAGACAACCGGACAAGGGATTGTGGCTTTCGTTATTTTACGAGGGGGAATCCCGAGCGTGGGCGGAGAAGAGCTCATCAAAGATCTCAAAGCCCATGTTGCAAAGGGAATTGGCGCAATTGCTCGTCCTAAGCAGATCTTGGTTGTTAATGAACTTCCGAAGACTCGAAGCGGAAAGATTATGCGCAGACTCCTCCGCGATGTTGCTGAAAATCGCGCAGTAGGAGATTCAACAACGCTCGCTGATCCAAACGTTATGAAACTCATCCAAACAGGTTTAGCAACCGGTAAGAACGAAGATTAAATAATTGTGTGCAAGATGAGTGCTCACACTCATCTCATTTATTTTACTGTAAGGGGATAGGGAAATCCCTGAGCAATTATAAAAGTTCACAGGGAAAACCCTAAGAAATATTTTCGGTGAGAATTTCATTTCGCATAGGTGTATTTTGAAAAAATGAAGAGCGAGATACCCCCGAGCAAAGTAACTTTTTGGGGATTTTCCGTTTTAGAAAATTTTGCGATCAGCCAAATATTTGAAGATAAAGCGGCTTTTATTGATATGCATGAGCCATTGAATATTTCTAAATTTGATTTTGGCTCTACTGGTAAGAATATGTTTAATTTAACTCCAGGAAATTTTGAATACTTAAGAAAAGTTTTCACGAAACTTAAATCAGAGGAAATATCTATTGGGGTAGCTACAGATGTAAGTTCTTTGACCTTTTTATGGTTCACAAAAGATGACTTTCCTGAAAAAACCTTTTTTACGATAAAGGTAAAAAATTTGTTACTTCGTTAGCATACTTGCTTGAAACACAATCTTTTGATACTAAAAATACATGTGAACCATGGTCAGACTATGGTTTAAATGAGAGGCAAATCAACATCTTCAAATTATTAATAAGAGGATCATCAAATAAAGCAATCTCAGAATTAATCTTCCAAAGTGAGAAAACGGTTGAAGCTGAGATTTCTAAGATCGCAAAAGTCCTTGGGATCGATACAAGGATTGCGAGTAAAGAAAATCCGCGTGTTATGTTTGGTAGAAAATACGCGCAGATCCTTAAGGTTATTTAATTTTTTTGTTACCGTCCCCACCGCGTCTGCCAAACTTTGGTGCAAATGCTGCGCAAGCTGTCATAGCTTTTTGTTGAGCAGCGCTCATTGGTGGACGGACGCCTTGCGGTTGACCGCCGCTACCTTCATCTCGGTTAAAACCTCCGGCACCTGGGCCAAAAGCTGTTCCGCCATTTTTAACTAAGCAGTCACTAAATTTCTTCAATGCTGCTCGGCGGGCAACATCTGCGGCTCCACCTTCTTCACCGAATCCTCGACCTGGGCCACCACTGATAGCTGGCTTAGGTGCGGTTGGGTTTTTACTCAGAGTGCCGACGCCCGCTCCTAATACCCACACTGTTTTTCCAGAGAGAACTTTTGCGCAGACATAATTCTTAGCTGCGATGGTCGTCTTTGATCCAGCTGGAGAACACACTCCGTTTGGAGTTGGAGTTGCAGCGCTAGCAGTGCCGACTAGAAACGCACTAGAAAGTGACATGGATAGGGCAACAGTCAAGAGAGTCTTTTTCATGAGCCAAACCATAAGCCACCAACCTTAAAAAGGGCTTAGAAGTGATATGTAGAGTATGTACAATATTTAAATAAAAATGTACACTTTAGCCATGAGCACATACTCCATCACAGATGCACGTCAGGAACTTCCTACAGTCATAGATGAGGCACAGAAGAAACCTGTCTTTATCCAGCGACATGGTCAAAGCGCTGCAGTAGTGATTAGCCCATCGTATTACGAGAAGTTACTCGCTGCTCTTGAAGACATAGAAGACCTCACAGCAATAGAGGAATCTCTTGCTGATCCGAAACCCAGCATTCCGTGGGAGCAGGTGAAGCGAGAGCTTGGTTTTTAAGTGAGCCACTATCAAATTCAGATACGACTACAAGCAAAGAAAAGTTTAGACCAACTTGATGGTCCCATTAAAAAAAGAATTTATGCGGCAATCACACTTCTAGGTGAGAATCCCTATCCGCCATCTGCGCGCCATATTGCAAACTCACCTTATCTGAGGGTCAGGATTGGTGATTACAGAATTTTATATCACGTATTTGATGATCTTCTACTTATAGAACTTATTCAAATTAAACACCGAAAGGATGCATATAGGCGCATGCCTTAGTTGTTAGTGAATGCTCGTAGCTTTTTTTGTAATTTCCTGAATCACTGCAGGTGAATAAGCATCTACCTTCTTATAGATCTCACTCTTAGGAATTCCATGCGCGGCCCAGCTCCATGGGGTAATTAAGAGTAAGTGCCCAATGACTACCAACATGATCAATGTGCGGAGGATAGAAAACGCTGCTCCAAGTAATGAATCGGCCCATTTAAAGGGGCCAAAAAGTATTGTGTTATGAAAAAGCTCAGCAAATTTTTTACAGATAAATTCACCGACAGATGCTGCAATTGCGATAGCAAGAAAAAGCAAAAAGAACTTTAAAACGCCAGATGAGTACTCATGCAAATAGTGAATACCTAGATAGAGCCCGCCAAGTCCCCCACCAATAAATCCAATTGCTCCCAAGATTGTTGAAAGAAAGCCTGCCTTGTAGCCGCGAACAAACGCAAAGAGCAGAGCTGCTACAAAAATCCAGTCAACCCAATTCATAGTTTGATGCCAAGATACTTAGTCACTTCAGCATTGAGCTGTACTTGTGAAGTAACTAGGCCTACGTGGCGATAAACAACATAACCCTTTGCATCTAAGAACCAGGTCACAGGAACTCCCGGACCAAAGCTTGATTTAGTGATGCCACTTGCGTCATAGAGAATCGGCCAGGTAATTCCTTTTTTAACAACAAAATTACGCCCGGCCTGCATGTTTGTTTCTTCGACATCAATTCCTACAATAGAAACTTTCTTTGTTGCGTAAAGTGAAACAAAGATAGGAATCTCTTGTTGGCATGGGGCGCACCATGAACCAAAAACATTAATGACAACGGGCCCTCTAATGCCCTCTAACATCACCTTACTTTTACTATCTAAACAGGAGAGCAGCGTTTTAGATTTTACTTGCCCTTGCCCGGTCTTAATTGCAGAACAACTAACAACACTTCCTGCGGCATGAGCAGAAGGGATGAGAGATAGGAGCAGAGTGCTGATAATCAGAATACGAAGAGTCTTCATCTGAAATCCTCATCTGATTTAACTAGCGCCATAGCTTTTACTTTATCAGTCTCACCTATGCCATAACTCGGACATAGATCTGCAAGTGGACATGCACCACAAGCAGGTTTACGAGAATGACAAATTCGGCGGCCGTGCCAGATCATTCGCTGAGAAAGATTTGTCCATTCTTTCTGAGGTATTAGCTCGCCCACCTCGTGCTCTACTTTTACTGGATCCTCTGATGTGGTCCATTTAAACCTGCGAGAAAGTCTTCCAAAATGTGTGTCAACTGTAATTCCTGGAATATCAAAAGCGTGACCTAAAACAACATTTGCTGTCTTTCTGCCAACGCCTGACAGCGTTACTAGATCATCAAGATTACTTGGAACATCCCCTGCAAAATCATGCATAAGTTTTTCAGATAGACCTTTGATGTTGCGTGCTTTGGCATGATAAAAACCTGTGGAGTGTATGAGATCTTCCAATTTTGAAATCTTTGCTCCGGCCATCTTCTTAGGTGTGCCAAACTTCTTAAAGAGTGCTGGCGTTACCTGATTGACTCGTTTGTCTGTGCACTGGGCTGAGAGCACTGTGGCAACAAGTAATTGGAATGGGGTTTGGAAATCTAACTCACATCTGACATTGGGGTAGCGCTTACATAAAACCTTGTACATGGCGCCAGCACGTTTCTTCTTGGCTTGGAAGGATTCGCGCATAGAGCAAGCCTATTTCATTTAAAAATACTCTCGATTGGAACCCACGCGCTTGCGAGAGTAGGGTGCTCATGTGGCAAACCCGAAAGATGATGACGCGATAATCCGCCGTGCACCTTTGTTTAGTGCGCTAGATGATGCATCTGCGGCCTCTGTTCGCGAATCTATGACTGCGCTCAAACTTGCAAAGGGTCACACACTTTTTAAAGAGGGCGATGAAGGCGATCGTTTATATGTCATCGTTTCTGGCAAAGTAAAGCTTGGAACATCATCAGGAGATGGGCGAGAGAACCTTCTCTCTATTCTTGGGCCTGGTGAGATGTTTGGTGAGCTTTCACTTTTTGATCCAGAACCCCGCACAGCTACTGCAACTGCAGTGACAGATGTGCGATTGGTTTCTTTGGCACACGATCAAGTAATCGGCCTTGTAACATCACAGCCACATGTTTCACTTGAGCTACTACGCCGCTTGGCCCAACGTCTTCGCAAATCTAATGAAGTACTAGCCGACTTAGTCTTTGCAGATGTTCCAGGACGCGTAGCAAAGGCAATCATTGATTTAGGTACTCGTTTTGGTGTGCAAAAAGATGACGGCCTGCATGTCAATCACGATCTCACACAAGAAGAACTTGCTCAGCTTGTTGGAGCATCACGTGAGACAGTCAATAAAGCTCTTGCTGACTTTGCAGCACGCGGATGGGTCAAACTTGAACCCCGCGCAGTATTAGTCACAGATATTGAGCGAGTAACAAAGCGCGGGCGTTAATTTAAGTCTTAAGCAACCTCAACAGTGAGTTCGATCTCTACTGGTGCATCAAGTGGCAACTCAGCAACACCAAAAGCACTACGTGCATGCTTTCCGTTGACATCACCCCAGATATGAATCAGAACTTCTGAAGCGCCGTTCACAACACCAGGTGCTGCAATAAATCCAGGAACACCATTGACATAACCAACGACACGAACAACTTTCACAATGGAATCAACGGGAGCAACAAGCTCAACAGCAGCAAGAGCGTTCAAAATACACACTTGCGCCATCTGGTTTGCTTGCTCAGGTGTGACTGCGCCTCCTACTTTGCCAATGAAGGGAATCTTTCCATCAACAAGTGGAAGCTGACCTGCGGTAAAAACTAGATTGCCTGTGCGCACTGCTGGAACATATGCAGCAACAGGAAGGGCAGCGACAGGTAACTTCAAACCTAGCTCAGCTAACTTTGCACGAACATCCATTTATTTCATCTCTCTTTTCATATAAGCAACTAATTGATCTCCCCCACCAGGGGCTGGAACAACTTGTACTAATTCCCAACCTTCAGAACCCCATGTATCCAAGATCTGCTTAGTAGCGTGAGTAAGTAGTGGAACGGTGACATATTCAAACTTCATTTAATTTCCTCCAGTAAGAGCAGCTTTAACTAAACCTGAAACAAGTCCGCCATCTGCTTTACCTGCAGTTTGAGGAGTTACAAGCTTCATGACTTGACCCATGCCTTGTGGTCCTGACGCGCCAGTTTGCGCAATTGCATCAGCAATTATCTTTTTCACTTCATCATCACTGAGTTGTGCTGGAAGATAGGTCGCGATTATTTCGCCTTCTTTTTTCTCTTGCTCGGCGCGATCAGCTCGGCCAGCATCTGAAAATGCTTCAGCAGCTTCGCGGCGCTTTTTAGCTTCACGAGAAAGAACGGTGATGATCTCGGCGTCTGAAAGTACGCGGGCTTCTTTTCCAGAAACCTCTTCATTAGTAATTGCGGTGAGAACCATGCGGATCGTGCCGGATTTAATCTCATCACGCGAACGAATCGCTTCAGTGAGGTTGCTTTGGAGTGTTTCTTTAAGTCCCATAGGGGTATCTTCTCATGTCTATGGGATACCGACTACGCCAAGAAACTATCCCCGTATTGCCCCAAGGGCACCGGGCAATACGCGTGCTGCACTTTTCAGATCTTCACCTGACTCCCTCTTGCAAAAAAGAGATCGCAGATATCAAGTCTTTTGCCCAACTCTCCCCAGATCTAGTCATTAGCACTGGTGATTTTCTCGCCCACCCAGATGCGGTTCCCTTTGTTTTAGATGCACTTGATCCATTGCTTGATCTTCCTGGGTTATTCGTCTTTGGTTCTAACGACTACTACGCACCTAAATTTAAAAATCCTTTCTCTTATCTAAAGAAAGATCATGGAAAGCGAGTACTTGGCCCAGATCTTCCAACAGAAGAACTTCGTGAAGGTTTAGTAAGTCGTGGGTGGTTTGATCTCAACCACAAGAAAGGGATTGCAACAATTAAAAATACGGTGATTGAAGTGCGCGGCACAGATGATGCTCATCTCAACCGTGATCGCTACTCGTTAGTCAGCGGAAAGCCAGTGCAATGTGATGTTGCCATTGGAGTTACTCATGCGCCGTATATGCGCGTATTAGATGCGATGGCTCAAGATGATCTGGATCTGATCTTTGCTGGGCATACACACGGGGGACAAGTTCGACTTCCATGGTTTGGTGGTTCAAAAGCGCTCACAACGAACTGCGACTTACCAACATGGCGAGCACGAGGTGTGAGCAGGATTAAAGATCAGCCATGGCTCAATGTTTCAGCAGGGATGGGAACAAGTCCCTTTGCACGCATACGCGTGGCATCCCCGCCAGAAGTATCACTACTGATACTTGAAAGCGCTCTATAAAACTTAAGCGCTAAATTCCTTCGCAATAAGTTCAGCAATCTGCGCAGTATTGAGCGCAGCGCCCTTACGCAAGTTATCTCCGCATACGAAGAGATCAAGTGCATGATCATCATCAAAGCTGCGGCGAACACGGCCGACCCATGTTGGATCTGTGTTCACAACATCTGCTGGTGTTGGCCAGATTCCCTTTTCAGGATCATCCATAAGCTCAATTCCAGGAGCAGTTTTAAGTAGGTCTTGTGCACCTTTTTGTGTAACTTCTTTATCAAAGATTGCGTGCACAGTAAGTGAGTGCGTTGTAATAACTGGAACGCGCACACATGTCACAGCGACCTTCAGGTTTGGAAGACCCAAGATTTTGCGAGATTCAAAACGAACCTTTGTCTCTTCAGATGAATAACCATCAGGCTTGAGGGAACCTGCCCAAGGAATTACATTGAGTGCAAGAGGTGCTGGGAATGCACCAAAGTCTTTAATCACGGTACGAAGATCTCCTGGTTGTTCACCAAGTGAAGTTCCTGCAACCGCGCTGATTTGGCTGCGCAAAGTTTCAGGACCAGTAACTCCCATACCTGAAACTGCTTGGTAAGAAGAAACAAAGAGCTCCTTAAGGCCGTATGCCTTATGCAAAGCGCCCATAGCAACGATCATTGTCATGGTTGTGCAGTTTGGATTAGAGATGATGCCCTTTGGACGGTTCTTAATTGCCTCTGGGTTAATTTCAACAACAACAAGAGGAACTTGATCATCCATGCGCCAGAATGTTGAGTTATCAACGACTACTGCGCCCCTTGAGACAGCAATAGGCGCCCACTCACCAGCAATGTCATCTGGTGTATCAAACATGGCAATATCAATTCCATCGAAAGCTTCAGGTGAGATAGGAACAACGGTGAGTTCCTCACCGCGGCACATAAGTTTCTTGCCTGCGCTGCGCGCAGAGGCGATCAAGCGAATCTCTCCGTAAACGTTTTCACGCTTACTCAAGATATCTAACATGACGCTACCAACAGCCCCTGTTGCACCTACTACTGCAAGTGATGGTTTCTTACTCATCGGCCTGTTCCTCCATATACGACGGCTTCTTCTTTGGCATCTAATTCAAATGCGGTGTGCGCTGCTTTCACGCCCTTCTCTAAATCACTTGCGCGGCAAATGATTGAGATACGGATTTCAGATGTTGAAATCATTTCAATATTTATTCCAGCTTCAGCTAGACATGCAAAGAATGTCGCTGTCACACCAGGGTGTGAGCGCATTCCAGCGCCAACTAGTGAGAGCTTGCCGATCTGATCATCATATTGAAGAGAGGCAAAGCCAATCTCTCCTTGAAGATCTTTAAGCAGCGCAACTGCTTCTGCGCCATCTGACATGGGAAGTGTGAAGGAGATATCTGTCAGCCCAGTTGCTGCCGCTGATACGTTCTGCACGATCATGTCGATGTTGATATCGGAATCTGCGATTGCTTGGAAGACGCGAGCTGCAATACCAGTTCTATCTGGCACGCCAACTACGGTGATCTTCGCTTCACTCTTATCGTGAGCGATACCGCTGATAATTGCTTGTTCCATTTCTCCTCCTGGGTGATCTTTGACGATCCACGTTCCTTCTAAATTTGAAAATGATGAGCGGACATGAATAGGTAAATCAAAACGACGGGCATACTCCACGCAGCGCAGGTGCAAGACTTTTGCGCCACTTGCTGCAAGTTCTAACATCTCTTCGTATGTAACAGTTGTGAGTTTGCGTGCAGTAGGAACAATTCGAGGATCGGCGCTATAAACACCGTCTACATCTGTATAGATCTCACAGACATCAGCATCGAGCGCGGCAGCGAGCGCAACAGCAGTTGTATCTGATCCACCGCGTCCAAGTGTTGTTACATCATTTGTATCTTGAGAGACACCTTGGAAACCTGCAACGATTGCGATGTGACCACCATCTAGTGCCTCACGAATACGTCCTGGTGAAACATCGATGATGCGCGCCTTGCCATGCTTACTATCTGTAATCACTCCAGCTTGTGAACCGGTAAATGACATTGCTTCATGGCCTAAATTTCCAATTGCCATTGCAAGCAGAGCCATAGAGATTCGCTCACCTGCGGTAAGTAACATGTCGAGTTCTCGGCCGTGAGGAAGAGGTGAAACTTGGTTAGCAAGATCGATTAATTCATCGGTCGTATCGCCCATAGCCGAGACAACAACGCAGACTTGGTGGCCAGCACGTTTGGTGGCCACGATTCGCCCGGCGACTCGCTTAAGCCCTTCGGCGTCAGCGACGGAAGAGCCGCCGTACTTCTGAACGATTAAACCCATAAGAGAACATTTCCACAATAGATGGCCATAGGGCAATCTTCCCACAATGTGAGACGCTGGTGCGTATTAAATAATGAGATAGTTCCTAACTTTCTTCACTTGAGCCTTATTCGACCGTGCGGCGACCCTCAAACGCGCGGCCCAAGGTGACCTCATCGGCATATTCCAGATCTCCGCCCACAGGCAAGCCAGAAGCAAGGCGGCTGACCTTCACGCCCAACGGTTTGATCTGGCGAATCAAATATGAAGCTGTTGCTTCACCCTCAAGATTTGGATCGGTCGCAATGATCAATTCTTGAATCTGCGTATTACCTAAACGAATCATCAACTCTCTAATGCGCAGGTTCTCTGGTCCTACTCCATCAATCGGTGAGATTGCCCCGCCAAGCACGTGATACTTCCCGCGAAATTCGCGCGTTTTTTCAATTGCCATGACATCTTTTGGTTCTTCAACAACACAGATAATGCTGGCATCACGGCGTGGATCTTGGCAGATGCGGCAGAGATCTTCTTCGCTGATATTTCCACACTCAGTACAGAACTTCACGCGCTCTTTTACCGTGCGCAGCACATCGGCTAAACGTGTGACATCTACTCGTTCAGATTGAATGATATGAAACGCAATACGCTGAGCAGACTTAGGACCAATACCTGGAAGACGGCCAAGTTCATCAATGAGATCTTGTATGGCTCCGTCGTACATCACTGCTCAAATTCTTTAATAACATGCGCGCCAAGTTCGCGTGCAAGAAGGGCCGTACCAGAAAGTTCATTCTCATCTGAATGTTCTTCGGTCGTGCGCTCACTTGTTGCCGTGCCGATTGAGGCATCTACGATTACTTCGATCTCACGCTTGAGCCCAATAACATCTTCAAAGGCTGCCTTTAAAATCTCATCACTACCGCTTCGAATAAATGAATCACGAGCTCCTCCATTAACAATCGCAATCGTGATCACCTTCTCATCGATAGCTAGTACCTGGGCGCTTGCAGCAAGCAGTGACCACGTGAGGCGACGACGCTTTTTAACATTCTCGATTACTTCTGGCCATAGACGCCTGAGAGCAACAACATCAACAGGTCCTGTTGGTTGATTGGTAGATGGCGCAGCTGCTGCTGCGCGAATAGGAGTCGGTGCTTCTACTTTCTCTTGTACATTTTTTACTTCTGCCTTTGTTTCTACTTGTATTTCTACTTTTTTACTTTCTTCTTTCTTCACTGCAGCAGGAGCAGCAGGTGCTGCGGGTGTGCTTGCAGGATTTATTCCGCGCTCTAACCTTTCAAGGCGAGCAATCACTGCGCTGTCATCTCCGGAAGGAAGCAGGATGCGACCACAGATAAGTTCGAGCGTCAGACGCGGAGCAGTTGCCCCACGCATCTCTGTAAGGCCCGCAGAGGTGATATCTGCTGCTCGAATAAGCGTTGCTGCGCCAATGATATTTGCTTGGCTGCGCATACGATCTAACTGATCTTCTGGGAAATCACGCAAAACATGTGATGCATTCTCTTTAACAGCGCCAATAATAATCAGATCCCGAAGACGCTCTAAGAAATCTTGTGTGAAGCGGCGTGGATCAAGTCCAGATTCAATGACGTGATCGATCGTATTAAATAAAGTTGTACCGTCTTTTGCGGCGAGCGCGTCAATTGCTTCATCAAGCAGCGCTCCATCTGTGTAACCAAGCAGCTGCACAGCAATCTCATAGGTGACGCCATCTTTCCCAGCACCTGCAAGTAACTGTCCTAATACAGAGAGTGCGTCGCGAACTGAGCCTCCACTTGAGCGAACAACAAGAGGAATAACGCCTTTGGCTACTTTGATTCCCTCTAGATCGCAGATCTTCTCAAGATGAGTAGCAAGGATTCCTGGTGGTACTAAACGAAATGGGTAATGATGGGTACGAGAGCGGATAGTGCTGATTAACTTTTCTGGCTCTGTTGTTGCAAAGATAAAGATGACATGGGGAGGCGGCTCTTCAACAACTTTAAGCAACGCATTTGCTGCGCCGGGTCCAAGTTGGTGGGCCTCATCAATAATGTAAATCTTGTAACGTGATTGAACTGGGGCAAAGAATGCTTTATCGCGAAGATCGCGGGCATCATCTACTAGACCGTGTGTTGCTGCGTCGAGTTCCATGACATCAATAGAACCTGGGCCGTTGGCAACGAGATCTTTACATGATTGGCAAAGACCGCAAGGTGTTGGTGTTGGTCCCTTTTCGCAATTAAGACTGCGAGCCATAATGCGAGCACTAGAAGTTTTTCCGCAACCACGTGGGCCACTAAACAAATATGCGTGGTGAATAGCGCCAGAGGCTAAAGCGTTTGAGAGCGGAGTTGTCACATGCTCTTGACCAATAACGTCAGCAAACGTTGAAGGTCTGTACTTGCGATAAAGAGCGAGCGACACTTTTCTCCTTCTTACAGATAAAACTTACTTATTTATTAGGGACCCCCCGCACACCCATTAGAGCGCACCTACCCTTGCTACCTTCCGGTCCTGGGGGAGTTCAGTACGGTAATGCCGCACGGAGGATCTGCGGGTAATCATAGTTTCTAGCACCGATACCCTTGGCCTGTGGCCCCAGGGCCAATAATTGGAGGATTCGCATAGCGGCCGAGTGCGCACGCTTGGAAAGCGTGTATAGGGCAACCTATCGAGGGTTCAAATCCCTCATCCTCCGCGCAGATCAAGGTGTAAAGCGCACTAGCGTCGTAAAATAAAGACCTGAGTTACTTACTCATATTTATTACGTCCATTAGGACAAGAAAAGGACCTCGTGCCAAAAGCTTGGACAGATGACGCGCCAGAACCAATGGCCCTGCAAGAGCACGCGCACCTTCGCGATCCGCTTTCATACAGAATTAAAAAAGCATTTTTAGGTAAGCCCCTTAACCGTCACACACTTTCGCATCAACGCCTGAGCAAAGTATTTGCTCTAGGAATTCTTTCATCTGACTGTATTTCATCTTCTGCATATGGAACAGAAAATATTTTGTACTACCTATTGCCAGCATTTGGCGCAGCTGGCTTCGGAATCTTAATGCCAATGACATTTATTATTTTGGCAGTCCTTTTTATAGTCACCTTGTCTTACCGCGAAGTGGTGATGGTTTATACAAAAGCTGGTGGCTCCTACGTGGTTGCCAGAGATAACTTTGGCGTGACCGTAGCTCAGGTTGCTGCGGTAGCACTCATGCTGGATTACATTGTGACAGTTGCTGTTCAGACAGCCGCAGGAACGTCAGCTCTCACCTCCGCGTTCCCATCTTTGACATCTCATAGCTTACTGATCACTCTTGGTGTTATAGCGATTTTGTTTTATGGAAACCTCAAGGGAGTCAAAGAAGCGGGGAGATTATTCGCAGCCCCTACCTATTTATTTGTAAGTTCTGTATTTATTGTCATTCTCGTTGGGTTCTGGCGCGAAATTCATAATACCCTCCACCACGTAACCGTCCAGTCTGGAAATGTTGGTTTCGGACATTCTCAGCGATTAATCACGGGCGTTTCAATTTTTGTTCTTCTTAAAGCTTTCGCTAATGGTGGTTCATCGCTCACCGGGCTTGAAGCTATTTCAAATGGTGTGTCAATGTTTAGATCACCTGAAGGCTTTAACGCACGAAGAACTACAGTCATCATGGCAACAATTTTAGGATCTTTAGTTTTAGGCGTTTCATATTTTGCACATTTAACTCACGCCGTTCCCTACATTGCGGGCTCGCCTACCGTTATTTCCCAAATTGCTGATGTTGTTTTAGGAAACGGTTTTGCTGGTCACCTTCTTTATCTATTCGTCCAGTTCTCCACAATGTTAATTCTCTATACAGGTGCAAATACGCCCTTTAGTGGATTTCCTTACCTGATGAACTTTATTGCCGAAGATGGTTTCTTGCCACGTCAATTGACTAAGCGTGGGCATCGCCTCGTTTTCTCAAACGGCATTATTTTCTTAACAATTGCCTCTTCTGTTCTACTGATTGTCGTCGGGTCTAACGTTGCCAAACTCATCGCATTTTACGCAATCGGCGTCTTTACAGGTTTTACAATGGCCGGGTTTGGAATGGCAAAACGTTGCCGTACCAATAAAACTGGTACCTGGCGTGTGCGTTACTTGTTAAATTTCTTATCAGGTTCTGTTTCACTAGCAATTGTTATTATATTCGCCGTAGTTAAATTCACGGAGGGTGCTTGGCTCATTGTTGTCATATTTCCAGTAGCAACTACTGCTTTAATACGGCTAAATCGTCAATATCGCAAAGAACAATTAGCATTGAAGATTAACCAAAATAATTCTCAAGCATCCCACATTACCCGCCACGACCTAACAATTCTCGTAGATTCAGTTGATATCGCAACTATTGGTGCCGTTAGATATGCAAAGAGCTTAAATCCACGGAGTGTAACTGCAGTTCATTTTGTCATTGACGATCAAAGAGCAGGAGAAATAAAGAAAGCCTGGCTAGAAAATCCAGCATGTGCTGAAGTTCCGCTAGAAATGATTGATTGCCCAGATCGTCGGCTTGCAAATGCGGCAGTTGACTATGCAATCCGGATGACTGAGTCTCCAGATGTTGAACTTACCTTGCTTCTTCCTCGTCGAACTTATTCTGGTTTTCTTGGTCGCCTTTTGCATGACAGAACAGCTGAATCTATTTCTGCGCCGATCTCCCAACTTCCTCGTGTTGTTGCAACGATTATTCCTTTCGATGTTGAAAGAATTATTTCAGGGCACACGATCTTGCGGAATGAAGCCCATATGCCTCAAGTGCCGCAGGTGAAATCGAAAACTCGTCGGGTTGCTGATGAACCCATAACCCCTGGGGAAACAAGCCACTACGCAGAAGATGTCTTGCCTATTTCATCTGCAACATGGCGCCATCGCGCTCACATTCGCGGAAACGTGACCGCAATTCGCAATGCAGCTGCTAATTCAACTGCGCATGTGGAGATTGAAGTATGGGATGAAACAGGTGGAATTACCTTGCAGTTTATTGGTCGCAGAGAAGTAACAGGACTAGAGGTTGGTTCAACTATCTGTGCTGAAGGCATGGTTGGTGAAAGCGATGGATCACTTGTGATTCTTAATCCATCGTATGAAATTATTATTTAATCTGGCGGTGGCGGTGGGATTTGAACCCACGGTTCAGTTTCCTGAACACACGCTTTCGAGGCGTGCTCTTTAGGCCACTCAGACACACCACCACAGGTGAGGATACGCGCTTATCTTTGTTGCTGAAAAAACTCTTTCAGTATTCCAGCGCACTGCTCTTCAAGAACTCCTGATACAACTTCTACCTTGTGTGGGGCGCGTGGATCTCTCAAAATATCCCAGACAGAACCAACTGCTCCTGCTTTTTCATCCCATGCACCAAAAATAACTTTCTTTATCCGAGATTGAGCAATCGCTCCTGCGCACATCGCGCATGGTTCTAAAGTAACAATGAGTGTGTGATCATCAAGGCGCCAGTTTTCTGCGATCAAAGCGGCCTCACGCATTGCGACTATTTCTGCGTGCGCTGTTGGATCGTTATCAAATTCTCGTAAATTATTACCACTACCAACAATTTCACCAGCTGCATTAATAACTATCGCGCCAACTGGAACATCACCGGTTGTCATTGCTTGGCGCGCTAATTCAAGCGCAGCGTTCATCAGTTCAGTCTCTGTCATAAATTTCATCGAACTGATCTGCAAAGCCCAGGCGTGATGCAAGTGCGCTAATTTGGTCTTCTGGATATAAATCTAAGTCATCACTCATAACTTCTAGTTCCATGCCACTAATTCCTAAATCAGCAAGCAAATCAATATCTCCACCAGGTTGCGGTTCATCTTCTTCTTCAGGGAAAGGAAGATCAAGTGTGTCAATAAGATCTGCCGCAACTTCATATTCATTGGCATATGTGACATCACTGAGCATCATGTTCATATGAGCGCCCCGAGCTCTAGCAATTATGAAAAATTCTTGATCAACAGAGATCAACACAATTGCGCCGCCATCTGTTTGTTGTGCTTTAAGTTGATCAATAATCGATGAAAGATCTCTGGTTTCCACTAGACGGGAAACATTCCAGCGCCCATCTTCGTGCCAGGCGATGAGTCCAAAGTCATCTTCGTTGTAAACGCCGCTGCTCATCATGCGTACATAGTGACACCGAAATAGGCACGCGACAAGGTAGGCGCCCGCGAGTAAAGTGAAGTTATGAAAGTCCACGTTGCCAACCATCCGCTGATCGCCCACAAGGTCACGGTTCTTCGTGATGAGAGGACGCCCTCTTCCACTTTTCGTGAACTCATCGGTGAGATCGTCACCCTCTTGGCATATGAAGCAACGCGTGAAGTCAAAACTGTTCCGGTAACCGTCAAGACACCAGTTGCACAAACCAATGGCACTGCTCTTGCAAAACCAGATCCTGTTGTCATTCCCATTTTGCGCGCAGGTCTTGGAATGCTGGAAGGGATGGAACGTTTGATTCCATCTGCTCAAGTTGGTTTTCTTGGAATGGTTCGAGATGAAAAAACTTTGCAGGCATCTACATATGCCAACCGACTTCCAAGTGATCTAACAGGTCGCCAGTGCTATGTCTTAGATCCAATGCTTGCAACAGGTGGCACGCTGATCGCTGCTATTCATTATCTTCTTGATCTTGGAGCAGCAGACATCACTGCGATCTGTATCATCTCTTCTCCTGAAGGAATTGCTGCCCTTGAAAAAGAATTTAAAGATCAAAAAGCACTCACAATTGTTACCGCTGCCTTAGATGAAAAGCTCAACGAAAAAGGTTATATCGTCCCTGGTTTAGGGGATGCTGGAGATCGTTTATATGGTGTTGTGTAATGGCCTCTAATAGTCCTGGATATGCAATAACAATCCGTGTTGATGGTCCGCCATCAGCACAACCTGTTGCAGAAATTACCGCAGCAATAACTTCTGCTGGTGCGAGCATCACAGCCCTTGACGTTGTTGAGTCACAGATTGATCGGGTTGTCATTGACGTTTCATGCGACGCACTTGATAGTGATCATGCTGAGAGGATCACAGATGCAATTTCTGCTAATCCAAATCTAACTGTTCGCAAAGTAAGTGATCGGACATTCCTTCTTCATCTTGGTGGAAAAATCGAAGTGCACTCAAAGGTTCCACTTAAAACCCGAGATGATCTCTCACGCGCTTACACACCAGGAGTTGCCAGAATCTCTCAAGCGATTGCAAAAGATCCTGAAGATGCGCGCAGACTTACTATCAAGCGCAACACGGTTGCTGTTGTCACAGATGGCTCTGCTGTTTTAGGACTTGGAAATCTTGGGCCTGCTGCTGCTCTTCCTGTCATGGAAGGAAAGGCAGCTCTCTTTAAGAGGTTTGCCGATGTCGATGCCTGGCCAGTTTGTTTAGATACTCAAGATGTTGATGAAATCGTGCGCACCGTGCAGATCATCGCTCCAGTTTACGGAGGAATTAACCTAGAAGATATTTCGGCTCCTCGTTGTTTTGAAATTGAAAGGCGACTGCGCGAACTGCTTGATATCCCTGTTTTCCATGATGACCAACATGGAACAGCAATTGTTGTTTTAGCGGCGCTTCAAAACTCACTGAAGTTTGTCAAGAAAGACTTAAGTAAAGTCAAAATTGTTATGAGTGGAGCTGGCGCAGCAGGAACTGCTGTGGCAAATCTTTTGAAGGTAAGTGGAGCAAAAGATATTTATACCTTCGATAAAGATGGCCCTGTAAGCCCATCTAGCTTCACAGGAACAATAGGTGACGCACTCAAGGGTGCTGATGTCTTTATCGGAGTAAGTGCGCCAAATGTATTAACTGAAAGCGACGTTGCCTCCATGGCAAAGGGTTCGATTGTTTTTGCTCTGGCTAACCCAGATCCTGAAATTGATCCTGTTATTGCCCGCAAATACGCAGCTGTCGTTGCAACGGGGCGAAGTGACCAACCCAACCAGATCAATAATGTGTTGGCCTTCCCAGGAATCTTCCGTGGATTACTTGATGGACATATTCATAAAATTACTGATGCCATGTTGGTTGCTGCCGCGAATGCGATTGCAAGTTGCGTGAGCAGTGATCAGCTCAACGCCAACTTCATTATTCCCTCAGTCTTTGACCCACACGTTGTCACAATGGTCGCAGAAGCGGTGCGTAGCACTGCTAAGTAGCCTCGGGCGATAGACTTGCGCCCGTGACCAAACGAACTGACCTCAAGATGTTTGATGGTCGTGACATTTTTTATTACGACACAAAGCAAGTTACACGATCTGCTGTTGATAAAAGAGCGCATGAAGATCGTCCTGAAGTAGGAGACCTGCGTTTAGATCCACTTACTAATGAATGGATCACAGTTGCCCACGATCGCCAAAAGCGAGTCTTCTTGCCACCCAAGGAACTTTGCCCACTCTGCCCAACATCTAATGGCCGTGAAACAGAAGTTGCTGATAAAGATTTTGAAGTAGTTGTCTTTGAAAATCGCTCTCCTTCATTTGCAAAGCCAAAAGATGGATGGAAGCTTGCCGCTTTAGATGGTGTTAACACACAAACTCCAGAAGCTGCAGGACGAGCTGAAGTTATTGTATTTAGTGATAAACATGAAGGAAGTTTTGGAACACTCTCTCTTGAGCAAATGCGTACAGTGATGGATGCATGGATTGATCGCACAAAAGAAATTTCAATGCTCCCCTATGTGGAACAAGTATTCCCATTTGAAAATAGAGGCGAAGAAGTTGGTGTGACTCTCAACCACCCGCATGGACAAATTTATGCTTATCCATTTATTACACCTCGAACCGAACAGATGTTGCGAGTAGCACAAGCCCACTTTGAAAAAAATAAGCGTCCTTTACTTACCGATGTCATTGCTCGTGAAGTAAAAGACAAAGTACGCGTCATCACCGAAAATGATCACTGGATTGTTTATGTTCCTTTTGCTGCGCGTTATTCATTTGAAATACATATTGCGCCAAAGAAATTTGTCCCTGACCTTGCGGAGTTAAGTAATGAGGCAGCAGATGCTTTCCCAGCAATTGCCAAAGAAGTCTTGCAACGCCTAGATGGTGTCTTTAATATTCAAATGGCATATATAGCAGCGTGGCATCAAGCACCTGTTCGCACGGGAAGAGATGTCCTAGGTTTGCATTTACAAATTACAAGTGTGCGCCGCCAACCAGGAAAACTTAAATATTTGGCAGGATCAGAATCTTCCATGGGTGCTTACATCATGGATCTCAAGCCAGAGCAGAGCGCTGAACAGCTACGAAATGTTCGCCTCTAGCCACTGCTCTTCAAGTTCTGCATGCTCGGCTTTTAATGAATCTAGTTCATTGGTAAGCGTCGCAAGTTTTTCATAATCATTGCCTGTCTGTGTTAATTCCGCTTCAATCTCACTTATTCTTGCAACTCTTCGCTCTAGTTGCTTTTCAATGCGAGCTAACTCTTTTTTGGCAGCTTTTTGTTCAAGAATCGTGGCAACTTTTTTGATTTCTGCCTTCGGCTTATTTATCTGACTTCCTCTGCGAAGCTCAAGATATTCCTCAATCCCCCTAGGAAGATCCCGTAATGACTTATCGCCTGTTAAACCAACAAAGGTGTCACATACCCGTTCAGGGAAGTAGCGATCGTGGGAAATAACAAGCAATGTTCCACCGAAGGAATCTAATAAGTCTTCAAGGGCGGTGAGGGTTTCAACGTCAAAATCATTTGTTGGCTCATCAAGGAGTAAGACATTTGGGCTATCCATGAGTAGTCGCGTGAGTTGAAGTCTGCGGCGTTCCCCGCCAGATAGATCACCCACTGGAGTCCACTGTTGGTCTTTGTTAAACCCAAGTCGCTCGCAAAGCTGACTTGCAGATAATTCTTTTCCGTTTCCAAGTTCAACACGCATCGCTACTTTTTCTACTGCCTCAAGTACGCGCCACTTAGGATCTAACTCTTCAAGATGCTGAGACAAGAACGCAGGCTTAACGGTAACTCCAGTTACTAGTTTGCCTGCAGCTAACTTATGTTCTCCGCTTAGCGCTCTTATGAGCGTTGTCTTACCGGCTCCATTAACTCCAACAATTCCAATTCGCTCCCCTGGACCAATATTCCAATAGATTGAATCAAGTAGTTCTAGCTCTCCTGCGCTTATCGATGCCTGATGAAGTTCATAGACGGTATTGCCTAAACGGTTAGCCGCGAAGTTAAGCAGCTCTGCTTCATTGCGAGGTGGTGGTTCGTTAGCAATAAGTGTGTTTGCTGCTTCAATACGAAACTTTGGTTTAGCAGTTCTTGCAGGTGCACCCCTTCGAAGCCATGCAAGTTCTTTACGAATAAGCATGTTTCTCTTGCCATCTTCAACACTAGATTGGCGTGAACGTTCAGCTTTTGAAAGAACAAAGGCTGAATAACCGCCTTCGTAAGATAAAACTTTTCCATCTACTACTTCCCAAATTTGATCCGAAATCTCATCTAGGAACCACCGATCATGGGTGATCACAACTACAGATAAGTTATTTCGCGAGCGCAGATGGCTAGCAAGCCATGCAACGCCCTCAACATCTAAGTGGTTTGTTGGTTCATCTAAAAGTATGAGCTCTAAATCATCTACAAGTAGCTTTGCAAGATTTACTCTGCGCCGCTCACCACCGGAAAGGGAATGGAAATCACGATCGAGTAAGTCATCGCTATGGCCTCCAAATAGGCCAGCAAGTACCTCACGGATCCTGCTATTACTCGCCCACTGATGGACAGGAATATCACCGAGAACAACTTCGCGAACCGTTGCGCCCATCGCAGCTGTGTCAGTTTGGCTTAATATTCCAATGCGGACAGCATTTGATTTCGCTACGCGCCCCTGATCTGGTTCAAGAGTGGAAGCCATGATTTTAAGGAGCGTGCTCTTTCCACCGCCGTTTCTTCCAACAATGCCAATCCGCTCGCCCTCATTAACGCCAAGTGAGACGTTATCGAGTAGCGGGCGGATATCGAAGGCTTTAGATACCGACTCTAAGTTGAGTAGGTTCATTAATTATTCGATGGCGCAGACCCTAAAGTTACGGTGTAAACCTTTGTGCTGCCATCAGGCAACTTACATGTGACTGTTATCGCTGAACCAGGCGCATAGGAACGAATCTTTACAATTGCAGTTTGAGCATCTGGTGTACGAGTGCCGCTGATGTTTGTCACGATTGCGCCCACTGGTATTCCTGCGTTAGATGCTGCGCCGCCCGCTGTGACGAGTGAAATCTTTGCTCCTACACCTGTGTAGGAAGTATCAAAAGACACCCCAAGCAGTGGTCTTGTAGAAGTATGTCCAGGGCTAGTAATGATTTCATTAATTGTGCGCTGTGCTTCATTAATAGGGATCGCAAAGCCAAGTCCAATAGATCCCGAAGTTGATTGACCGCCCAGTGAAGCAATGGCTGAATCAATGCCAACCATATTGCCTTGTGAATCAGTGAGTGGACCACCGGAGTTACCCGGATTGATTGGTGCATCTGTTTGAATTGCATCAACATATGACTGTGTAGATGCGCTACTGCTCTGTGTGGTTACAGGGCGGTTCAGTGAAGAGACAATTCCAGAGGTCACAGTTCCGTTTAAGCCAAGCGGGGACCCAAATGCAATTACAGGATCGCCAATTGAAAGAGTGCTTGAATCACCAATGGGGATAACCGGAAGGTTTCCGGTATTTACACGCAAGACGGCAAGATCATATGAAATATCGCGCCCAACAAGAGTTGCTGGGATAATTGTTCCATCATTGAGAGTGACAGTTAACGAATAGCTGTTACCAACAACTGTCGCAGCATCAATTACGTGATTATTTGTCACGATATATGAGCCTGACGAGTCTGACTTAACAATTGACCCTGACCCTGTATCCCCGCTTCCATCGGCTGCTTTCACATTAACTGTTACAACAGACGGTTGAACTTTTTGAACTGTGAATTTAATAGTTGAGCCAGTGCCAAGTGTTACCGCTGAGCGACCTTTTGGACATGCACTTGCAGTTGATGCAAAAAGTGCGCCTGTCTTGTTATCGACACATGCATTCACGACATTTCCAGACAAGCTCACGGCTGCTGTAGCAACGCCTCCTGCTAGAACTGCCCCACCAATAAAACCGATAGCAACCTTTGAAATCGTATTTAAATCTTTCAATCTACGCATTGCGTGATGAACCTTTCTAAGTTATCAACAGTCTCCGTCGAGCAATCAAAGCCCGTAATGCCTAAAGAATAACCTGTGCGGGCTAAGAATTTCCTGAGAGCTCCATGTGCCGAACAGAGGGGAAAGCATAGATGCCTAGGACCACAATCAAAGTAATCAATGAGAAAAGCTCTAATGCTCGAGTGATTCCCATGATTGCGGCAAGTGGCGCTGCGATCGCCAAACCAACAGGGCGCAGCATCATGGTTCCAAGAGCGTCATAGGCTGAAACTCTTGAAAGTGACTCTCGTGGGATTGTCCGCTGGAAGCATGTGCTCCAAATCGTTGACCATAAATCCAAAGTAATTCCCCAGAAAAAAGCAGCAACCATAATTATTACAAGGGAAGCTGGTCTGGCAAGTAGGAAAAGATATATGGGGCAAGTAAAAGTAATGAGCACAAGGAAGCGCATCGGTTTCTTGATTTTTATTTTCATTCCAATAAGCGAGCCCACCAGATATCCAATAGTTTCACAAGAAATCACACCTGCCCAGGATTTTGCACCATGAAATGATTTAAGTGCGATGACAGGTCCCAAGACGCTATCTCCTGCTGACCATGCCATGACTAGAAGTGAAAACCCAAAAACAGTCACAACAATCCAAGGATAGGAGATAAATACTTTCCACCCGTGCCGTAAATCTTGGAACATTGAGTTTTCAGTAACCACCCCGCGCGGGGTTAATTTATATAAACCAATCACCATGCTTCCAGCAAAGATAAATGTGAGCGCATCAATTCCAAGTGCCCAAGTGCTCCCATATACACTCACAATAAATCCACCTACAGCAGTCCCAACAATTGTTGAGAAATTAGATAGGAATTGATTAATCGCATTTCCTTGTTGAAGATTTTCCTCCGGCAAAAGTGCTGGAAGCATCCCGGTCATGGATGGCCAGAAGATTCCCCACATAATTCCAAAACTTATATTTGAAAACAGAAGAGCTGCTAAAGGAACATTGCCTGTATGGAAGTAGTAGACCTGCACGAGCAAACAAGTGCCGGCGATGATGTCTGATGCCCCGCACATAAATACTCGGCCATATTTATCTGCAAGAACTCCACCAAAGGGAAGGACGCAGAGCAGAGCCACTGTGGTGGAACCTAATACAAGACCAAGTTCACTTGCGCTTCCGTTTTTAAGGTGCAAGATTCCAAAAGCAAGAGCGATAGGACCCATTCCATTCCCAAAGCTTGAAATGAAACGAGCAAGGTAAAAGCGCTTTACATGGCGATGAGCCAAGGTTTGTTTCAGACTCATTATTTTGAAGTAGTTTCAATTCTCTTAAGTACTTCATGAATCTCTCTTGAAATTTTATGAAGTTCAGAAATTTCTTTACGGTTTTGTTCTCTAGATTCTTTTGCTAATTCAAACTCACCTAAGCTCGCAGTATGTGTTTCATTGATCTTTTGCTCAACTGCAGCAGATGAAACATTTTGGCCAACCATGATGATTGATAACAGAACTAACTGTAGAAATGTCTGCGCTACCCAGGCAACGATAATAATCAGATCCCCAGTCTTAAGGGCTGCAGGCAGAGAGATAAGTGCGATCAAAGCAAATGCATAGGCGCACCACATAGTAGACACACCTGATGTGATCTTTGCCGCTAATTTTGTATTGAAGTTATTGATCTTTTGTAACATGCCTTAAGTTTACTTAAGTGTGAGGGTTTCACCGTGAACATACTTATGAGTTGGTCCACCTTTTAATACATGCACGCCTGCAACCCCATGGACAGTAAACGTTGAATCTACATAACTCGTTTCTGGGTCTAAACCGCAGACCGCAGCAGTGCCCTCGTCAACACCAATAACCCAGATTCCTTCGGGTGCCCGAAGCATGTGTGAAGCAGCGGCATCTGGAATCCAACCAAAAAACTTGTTGTAATGAGGAATCGTTCGAACTGTCGGCAAAATATTTAAACCAGGCGATCCTTCTTCCTTCATCTTACGAAAGTTAGGAATATCTCCTGCCATCACCATTGCACCTGCACTACATCCGGCAAGTGATGAACCACTCCGCCAGTTTCTCTCAATAGCTTGCCAAACAGGAGTATTAATCAGAGATGCTGCTAAATAATGTGGGTCACCCCCTGAAAAATAAATCAGGCCTGCATCTTCAATCAGTTCTGCGATCTCTTTGTTCATCGCATCATCACGGTTAAATACCGGAAGGAATACTTGTTCTGCCCCAATCCGATCAGCTTGTTCCTTGCCAAGTGTTTGCCAATATTCAAGGCGCGTTTTAGTTTCACGCCCTGCAGCTAGCGGCAATTGAACAAATGTATTTTTCTTTCCACGCTCTATGCCTTTTCTCAGCAGAGATGCTTCAAGATCTTGCATCACAGGCAAATACTCACCTGAACCGACTAATGCAAGGGCGCCAACGTGCTCCATGCCATCACTCTAGTCTGTAAGATTCACCGCATGCGAGGACGGAAAACTATTGCGATCGTTTCCGTAGCAATGACCTTCCTTTCACTCTCCTTTTATCTCTTTGCTAAAGGGGCGGGCAGCGCGATACCACGCTCAAGTGTCCTTAATGGGGCAAAGAAATCAGTACACGGTGATACAAATATTCTTTTGCTCGGCTTAGATTCACGGCGTGATAACAACGGTAATAATCTGCCACGCAAACTTCTAGATACGATGCATGTTGGCTCAAGTAGCGCCATCGGTGGATACAACACCAACACAATGATTTTAATTCATATCCCAGCAGATGGTTCACATGCTGTTGCTATTTCTATTCCTCGTGATGACTATGTCGATGTCGCAGGCTATGGTCCACAAAAGATTAAAGAAGCATATGGGCTTGCTAAGTACAGCTCTGAAATTAAACTTCTTAAAGC
>Ga0118677_10003078_pt1 | contig 32318 bp, 29 predicted proteins | sample AliMusrvi5mmetaG_FD_86154 | JGI IMG/M metagenome (GOLD analysis project Ga0118677, IMG submission 86154) | reverse complement strand
CCTGCCATTCAGCCTCAGGTACCAGACGCGTTGTTGCATGTTCCTTGGCATTAGCCGTTCGCTGGAGCCAAAGCAACACCTCTTGGTTTAAGGCGTCAAGATTGACAAAGCACCGCCCCGGTAGGAAGTTGTGCTTCACATACTTGACGCCGGCCTCGATTTTTCCTTTGCTTTCCGGATCGCTTTTTCGGCAGAGATGGATCTTAAGCGCGCGGTGCAAGAGGTATTTCTTGAACGCCTCAGTGTAAAGGATGGCTCCCCGGTTCTCATCGGTGACAATGGTTGAGTCCTGATCATAGACGAGCGTGTGCGGTATGCCCTCAAAAAAAGCAAAAGCCTGTTCATGGGCATCAAGCACAAAGAGGGTTGTAATCGGCTGCTGGCTGAAGCTGACAAACTTCTGGCGGCTTCGGGAGAGCAGCATGATCATGAAGTGCACCTTCACCTTGTACTCATCAGCATTGACCATCCAGTACTCACCAAAATCAACCTGCGCCTGCTCTCCGTAAGGAAGTTGCTCGACCGGCTGATAGTACCGAGGAGTACCTTTTGGTTTCGGTATGTCATGGGACTTTCGGATCCACTGGACAAAGGAGTATATCGTTCGAGTTGTTACCTCCTGCAAATCCGGGTGATGCTCTTTCAGCCAATCTTCGACTTGAGCGGCACTGCAGTCAGGATAGTCGGTAACCCTTTTCTTTATAAACTCTTCATAGGGCTGCAATTTTCGGTTACGCTGCTTCTGCAGAGCGAGAAAGTCACTGAATTCCTCCTCGGTCATGCGGAGGTACTTGCGCACCGTTACCCTGTCCAAACCAGTATTTCGGCTGATTTGGCGGATGCTTAATCCTTCTCGTAAAAGTTCTTTAACTTTGTTGTACATGGTTAGCTTTTTTAACTGTGTCCTCATAGCTCCTGGGTTTGATTTGGTTTGCACCTTCAAACTACGAGCTATGGGTGTTTTTTACGCTAACCCTGGGTGATTCTTATTTTCCGTTTTTGGCTTATTCTTGTTTTCCGATCACACCATAATCTTTGAAGGTTTTTTTTGGCTTCTCGCATCCTTCTTCTTGAGGTACCAAGTCTTTGAGATTACTGACGCCATGACGACGAAGACAGCGGTCAAGCCCTGCTCGAGAAACCTGAGTGTTAATGAACTCATGAATAATGGCCAATAGGTCATCAAGTGGTATCAGCAACGTTTTACGGAGTTCTATAACAACAAACTCCTCAAAATCGGTCATGGTTTTCTTGAACGAATGGGGAGTATGTGAACCATCTTCAATGCTCGTGCGGTTCTTCCATTTCAGGACAGTTGCCTTTCTGATGCCATATTTTGCAGCAAGTTTATTGGAACTTAAAGTTGAGGCCTGAATTTCCTTGCGTATGGCAGGTGTTGTGCGTGCGTTTTTATGTAATGTGATTTGCATGATCTCACCTTGAGAAATATTCTTTGCTGTAACATTTCATGAAGTGGTATGCTTGAAAATATGCATAACTTCTTACAGGCGTACAAACATCCGAGACCCAACACTTATCAATGAATAGGCTCTTAATTCAAAACAAGATAGAAGCTGAAATTATGAATGGCAATAATTGTTACGCCAGTGCAATAACACCCCAAACAAGTAACCGTTGGCTGCAAATGTCTGATGATAAGAGAATGAAGCTTATTAATCATGCAATATCCATAAATCCGGTTGATCTACGCACTATTCTTCAGCCAATAGAAACTATGCCGGATGGTCAGGTAATATTCAGATTTATCGAGACGATTGGGGCTGACAAGCGTGGTACCATTTTGCTGGATCTTGAAGAGTTTTTAAAGCAGGCAGTGGATCCCGGAATTACTGTTTGGATTGAGACCCTTGATGATCGTAATTCGTTACGGCATTTGCGTGGTGTGGAGGTGAACGTATGAGTTCAGAAGTTCAAACACGCGAAGGCGCTCTGATTCTCGATTCCCACAAGCTTTCTTACCATATGGATCGAGTTCTGGCATGGGAAGCCGGTGAGCGGATTGCTCCCGTAAGTATTGATATGTCCTTGACGCGCTCTTGCGGGGCAATGTGTTCATTTTGTTACGCGATGATGCAAGAGTCACAGGCCCGCAGCAGCATCAGCACCTCTCATGCCCTGAATCTTCTTGATGACTTTGCTGAAATCGGGATTCGAAGCGTCTCTTTGGTATCGGATGGTGAAAGCTCTTTATCAAAGGCATATGTTCCTTTTATTCAGCATGCAGCAAAATTGGGTATTGACGTTGCAAATGCGACCAATGCCTGGGAGTGGGATTCTGAGAAAATAGATCAGGTTCTGCCGCATTTAACTTGGGTACGCTTCACTGTAGCCGCTGGCCGTCCTGAAAGTTATGCCAGCATAATGTATAAAGGTCCTGAGTATACTGCCGTATTTGATAAGGCGATGAAAAACATCCGGTATGCTGTAGAGCTGAAGAAACGTCTTCAATTGTCTGTTACTCTTGGTATTCAGATGGTTTTGATGCCGCATCTCAAAGATGAGATTATCCCATTTGCCCAGCTTGGACTTGATCTTGGAGTGGATTATGCAGTTATAAAACATTGTTCAGATGACGAGCAGCATACTCTCGGTATTGATTACAGCCAGTATGACAGTATGTATGATTTACTTACCCAGGCAGAGTCGATGAGCAGTGAGCAGACAAAAATTATTGTTAAATGGGACAAGATCAAGGATGGTGATAAACCTTCCTATCAGCGTTTTTATGGACCACAGTTCCTTTTACAGATCAGTGGCAGTGGGCTGGTAGCTCCATCGGGAATGTTTTTCAACGCCCGCTACTCAAAGCTTCATATTGGAAACTTCACGGAAGAGCGCTTTATCGATATATGGAAATCGGAGCGCTACTGGAGAGCCATGAACTATCTTGCATCACCTGCCTTTAATGCACAGACGATGATGGGAACATTGCCCATTCAGCACTATGTCAGCATAGCTCTTGATAACCATGCCAAGGGTATTAAGCTAATACAACCAGGTATCGGTCCAAAGCCACTCCATGTTAATTTTCTATAATGAGATTTTTATTAAGGAACGTTTTAGGCTGTGCAAAATAAAACCGTTTTTGTCTCTGGACATTTTAATGTTCTTCACCCTGGCCATCTTCGCTTACTTCGTTTTGCGAAAGAATGCGGTAATCGTTTGATTGTCGCTGTAGAAAGCGATCGTATTGCCGGGAGAGCAGCGCACGTACATGAACATCTGCGTCTTGAGGGCGTACAAAGCATCAGTTGGGTTGACGAAGCTTTTCTTGTTGATGAGCCAATTATTGAAGCTATAGCCCGTTTTCACCCTGATGTCGTTGTTAAAGGCAAAGAGCATGAACTGCGTTTTAATCCCGAGTTGGCAGTACTCGAAGAGTATGGTGGGCAGCTTTTGTTTAGTTCAGGTGAAACTGTTTTTTCCTCACTTGATCTGATTCGTAAAGAGTTTAAAGAGCTTGATGCCCGCTCAATCAGTTTGCCGAATGAATATCTCGCACGTCATACCATTGAACCATCGAGATTAGTTGAAGTACTTCATAAGTTTTCACAATTGAAGGTCTGTGTTGTTGGCGACCTTATTATTGATGAGTACATCACTTGCCAGCCGTTGGGGATGTCTCAGGAAGATCCGACTATTGTTGTTACTCCTGTTGATGTTGTTCGCTTTATAGGTGGAGCTGGTATAGTAGCAGCTCATGCAGCAGGTTTAGGGGCAAGTGTCCAATATGTTTCAGTAACTGGCAAGGATCTTGTCCGTGAATTTGCACTTGCAGAGCTTACTTCGATGGGGGTAATTGCACGGTTACTGGTTGATGACAGTCGTCCAACAACATTGAAACAGCGCTATCGTTGTAACGGTAAAAGCATGTTACGTGTCAGCCATCTTCATCAAGGGGCAATCTCGTTGGCTTTGCAAAAAGAGATGCTCGTAGAAATAGAGCAGGCAATGGATGGCGCTGATCTGCTCGTTTTCTCCGATTTTAATTATGGATGCCTGCCTCAGCCACTCGTAGAGCAAATTATCTCTATGGCTCGGAACAAAGGCGTTATGCTTGCTGCGGATAGTCAGTCCTCATCTCAAGTGGGTGATATAAGCCGTTTCAGTGGTATGAATCTTATTACCCCGACTGAACGAGAGGCACGCATCAGCACTCGCAATCGTGAGGACGGTTTGGTCATATTGGCAGAACAACTCCGGCAGCAAGCCTCTGCTCAGAACATTCTGCTTAAACTGGGTGAAGAGGGGTTGCTGATCCATGCAGGGAACGGCAAAGCTGATGATTGGTTAACAGATAGAGTTGATGCTCTAAACAGCTCGCCAAAGGATGTTGCGGGCGCAGGAGACTCTCTCTTGATTACAAGTGCCATGACGCTAGCCAGTGGCGGCAATATCTGGGAAGCTGCTTGCTTGGGATCGCTTGCGGCTGCAGTTCAGGTAGGGCGTGTAGGAAACACTCCGCTTCTTGTAAAAGAATTGATGCAGGAGTTGGTCTGATGCGTGCAATTCTCTTGGCGGCTGGCTGTGGTACCCGACTGCGCCCAATAACAAACACGACTCCTAAATGTCTTGTGCCAATCAAGGCTAAGCCGTTGTTGGAAATATGGCTTGATCGGTTGACTCTTGCAGGTATGGGCCCTTTTCTGGTAAACACCCATTATCTCGCTGATCAGGTTGATGCTTTTATGGAGAGTAGTCTGTATAAAGATCAGGTCACTCTGGTGTATGAGCCTGAGTTGCACGGAACCGCTGGTACCCTTATTGCAAATCGGGATTTTTTTAAAGGGCAGGATGGAATGCTTATTCATGCCGATAACTATTGTCTAGCTGATTTCTCTGCATTTCTTGAGTTCCATAATCAACGACCGGAGGGATGCCTCATGACAATGATGACCTTTCGTACCGAAACGCCATCAACTTGCGGTATTGTTGAGTTGGATGAGCGGGGTGTCGTTGTTGGATTTCACGAAAAGGTTAAATATCCGCCTGGGAACCTTGCTAATGGTGCTATCTATATTCTTTCGGCTGAACTTCTCGACAGACTTGGTTTGGATTTAAATACAACAAAAGACTTCAGTACAGAAGTTCTCCATCATTTGGTTGGGCGTATTTATACATATGAAACATTAGAATTATTCCTGGATATAGGGACGCCAGGAAGCTATGATAAAGCAAATAATTGGAATTTTACAGTTTGAGTTAGATTAATTATTAATAATTTACGGTATGAGAAAAAAAATCAGAATGATAAGAGGAGAGCCTTTATTATTAGTGGCACTTCCATTTTCATTAATTACTTTGTTATTAATAATTATTTTAAGGCCACTTATTAAAATAAGAATCGGGTTTCTGCGTAGCGATAGAATAGGACATTTTGCGGCAAATACTGAATTATATTTATGTTGGAGAGACGAGAAAAAGGAAAGGACAGTTGATTTATTTTATTTTACTAGAGAGGTGTGCAATCAGCAATTAGCGCGGATGTGGAAAAGAGAATTATTCGTACTCCCATGGTTTTTGCTGAGGCCTCTAGACTTAATAATAAGGTCATTTAGTAAACTTTCGTTTTTACATGCTTTTGAAACGAGGGGTGGTGATCGAGATATTGATAATTTATATGACAAGATACCTCCACATCTTAAATTTAATCTTGACGAAGAGTCGCGAGGTGCGGTTGGCTTAAGGGAAATGGGTATTCCAGTTAATGCAAAATTTGTCTGTCTTACTGTTAGAGATAGTGCGTATCTTAAATCTATTTATCCTGGTGCTGACACAAGTTATCACAACTACCGTGATAGTAATATTCAAAATTATATATTAGCTGCTGATGCTCTGGCAGAGTATGGATATTTTGTTATTCGCATGGGCGCCAAAGTGCATGCATCAATAAACAGCTCACACCCAAAGGTTATTGACTATGCAACCAATGGTATGCGTACCGATTTTATGGATATTTATTTGGGAGCGAAGTGCACGTTTGTTATAACAGTTGGAACAGGATTTGACGCTGTCCCTGTAATTTTTAGGCGTCCAATGGTTCAGGTGAATGCTGTTCCATTAGGCATTTGCTATACTTGGGGTAATTCACCACTGTTGCTTACTAAGCATCATATTGATATCGTTAGTGGAGATGAATTGACTTTGAGTCAGATATTTTTACGAGACGTTGGTTTTTGCACGAATACATCAGACTATGAATCTAAAGGTGTAAAACTTATTGAAAATACACCAGAAGAAATTCGCGACGTAGTTATCGAAATGGCAGAAAGGCTTGCGGGCACGTTTAAATCACACCAAGTCGACGACACTTTGCAAAAGCGTTTTTGGGAGATTTTTCCTGTGAATAAGTTGGATGTGAATGGTGTACCGACTCATGGTAAAATTCAATCCCGATACAGTACGGTGTATTTACGCAAAAATCCCGAGTGGTTGTCGTAATTCAGAAAAGTGGTTTTATCAAAAAAACCTCAGATTTAACAATGATTTTAAATAATATTAATGCCTGAACCTCAATATAACTCTCTTCGCATTCTTCTTCCTCGTCTTTGGCACCACATCAGTTCGCATCGTCGGTGGCAGTTCGCCTTGTTGATGGGTTTAACAACGCTTAGTTCATTTGCGGAAATCGTTAGTTTGAGTGCTGTCATACCATTTATTGGTATCATCACTCAGCCGGAAACAGTATTTAAATCTACTTTAATAAGCGGTGTTATACATTCACTTGGCATCATAAAAAGCACAGATTTATTAATACCCCTAACCATTGCATTTTTAGTGGCATCATTGCTTGCTGGCGGTTTGAGGATATTATTAGTGTGGGTTGGTGTCCGCCTCGGAAATGTTACAGGAGCGGACTTAAGTGTTGAGGTTTTTCGTCGAACACTCTTTCAACCGTATAGTGTTCATGTTTCCCGTAGCAGCAGCGAAATCATAAGTGGTATGACGCAAAAAATTGGCTCAGTTACAGGTGTAATCTCGGCGGTTATATCGATAATTACTTCGGGTATGATGTTTGCGGCTATAATGATAACGCTGTTTGCCATTGACCCTATGGTGGCTGGTCTGTCTGTGGTTATTTTTGGATCTGCCTATGTATTTATTGCATGCCTTACCCGTAAACGGGTTGCGTATAACGGTCAGCGCTGTGCTCAAGAACAGAGTCAGGTGATCAAGATCATACAGGAAGGTCTTGGGGGCATTCGCGATGTCCTATTGGATGGAACACAAGCAGTTTATTGCGACTTATATCGTAAGTCTGTTACTCAACTGCAACGGGGTGTTAGTGAAAACGTATTTATAGCTGCGGCACCGCGTTATGCAATGGAGGCTTTGGGTATGGTATTGATTGCTATTCTCGTTTTAGCAATCAATTATCGGTCGGGTAATGCTGTTCAGGCTTTACCTATACTTGGGGTGCTGGCCCTCAGCGCACAACGGTCACTTCCTCTCATGCAACAACTCTATTGCGGTTGGTCATCAATACTTGGTGGTAAGGCAGAACTCACCGATGTACTTACTCTGCTTGATCAACCTTTACCAGTACAGGCTAACCTCCCAGAACCAGAACCCCTGGCGCTAAGGCAATTCATTCGTTTTGATAATGTTAGCTTTCAGTACAACTGTACTGCCCCTTGGGTGTTGGATGGTATAAATCTAACTATACCAAAAGGTGCACGAGTTGGCGTGATCGGTAGCACCGGTAGCGGTAAAAGCACAGCTCTAGATCTAATGATGGGTTTACTTAAACCTTCGCTAGGCCAAATTGTGGTCGACGGGCAAGCAGTTAATTTTGATCATCAGCGCGCTTGGCAGCGAACAGTTGCCCATGTACCTCAAAGCATTTTTCTGTCTGACGCCACTATTGCTGAGAATATTGCATTTGGTATTCCTAAAGATCAAATCAATTTTGATCACGTTCGCAATGCAGCACAACAAGCGCGTGTAGCTGATTTTATTGAAAGTCGCCCTGAAGCGTATAATGCTTTTGTTGGCGAACGAGGTGTGCGCCTAAGTGGTGGACAGCGTCAACGCATAGGAATTGCTCGGGCGCTATACAAGCAGGCCAGTGTACTGGTATTTGACGAAGCCACCAGTGCCTTAGACAACGAAACTGAACAAGCCGTCATGCAAGCTATTGAAGCCCTTAGCGAAGACCTTACCCTAATCATCATCGCCCATCGTCTCACCACCCTCAAAAACTGCACACAGATTGTCGAACTGGCCGACGGCGTGATCAAGCGGACTGGCACCTACGCCGAAATAGTATCAAAAGAAAAAGCAAACGGTTATGCGTCCTCTAAGCCTGTCAACATATTTTAACATTTTGCGAAAATCAGTGCCATTCGTCGACAAACTTCTTCTATGTTGAACCATAAATCAGTGCTCATCACTGGTGCTGACGGCTTTATCGGTTCGCACCTTACCGAGGCGCTCGTTCGTCAAGGCTACAATGTCCGTGCTTTTATCCTCTACAACTCCTTCAACTCATGGGGTTGGCTTGATCATTGTTCACCAGACGTTAAAGGCAAGTTCGAGGTCTTCGCAGGTGATATTAGGGACCCGCACGGAGTGAAAGAGGCTATGAAGGGTTGCGATGCGGTACTGCATTTGGCAGCACTCATAGCGATACCCTACTCCTACCATTCACCCGATACCTATGTCGATACAAACATTAAGGGTACACTCAATATCTTGCAGGCTGCACGGGAACTTGGTGTCAAAAGAATAGTCCATACATCCACAAGTGAGGTTTATGGCACTGCGCGATTTGTGCCAATTACTGAAGAGCATCCGTTGCAAGGGCAGTCACCTTACTCTGCTACCAAAATCGCAGCCGATCAGCTGGCCTATTCATTCTATTCCTCCTTTGACCTGCCGGTAGTCATTGCAAGGCCCTTCAACACCTATGGCCCTCGTCAGTCCGCCCGTGCCGTAATTCCAACCATCATTACCCAGATCGCCAATGGTAAGCGACAGATTAAGCTAGGTGCGGTATCACCAACCCGAGATTTTAACTTTGTCCAGGATACTGTGGAAGGATTTATATCCGCAATGAATTCAGATAAAGGGGTGGGCGAAGTTGTTAATTTCGGTAGCAACTTTGAGATTTCTATTGGCGAAACAGTCCAGTTGATTGCAGAAGTCATGCAAGCAGACATTGAGATTATAACAGATGAGAACCGCTTGCGTCCTGAAAATTCTGAGGTGGAGAGGTTATGGGCCGATAACACCAAAGCAAAAGAGCTTTTCGGTTGGCAGCCACGCTATGGCGGTCGCGAAGGTTTCAAACGAGGTCTTGCTGAAACAGCAGAATGGTTCATGAATCCTACCAATCTTGCAGGATACAAATCAGATATTTATAACCTTTGAATGTATTGAGTACTCAAGCCACACTATCAGATCAAGTCATTGCTGCCATTCGCACTGTTATTAGTACTGGTCCAGCTGTTCTGCATGAACCAAGCTTCAACGGCAACGAGTGGCTCTATCTTAAAGAGTGTCTCGATTCAACCTTTGTCTCATCAGTTGGTAAGTTTGTTGACCGCTTCGAAGCTGATCTGGCATCTTTTACTGGTGCAACGTATGCTGTTGCTGTTGTTAATGGCACTGCAGCCCTGCACATTGCGCTGAAACTTGCCGGAGTCAAATCTGGAGATGAAGTATTGATTCCAGCACTTACCTTTGTAGCTACTGCTAATGCAGTAACCTATTGCGGAGCTGTACCCCATTTCGTCGATAGTGAAGAGCGCACGCTTGGTATAGATGCCCCAAAACTACGTGACTATCTTCAAAACCACACCGAGCAACGTGCCGGTCAGTGTGTTAACCGTGCCACTGATCGGATCATTCGAGCCATTGTGCCAATGCATACCTTTGGACACCCTGCGGATATTGATGGACTTCTTGGGGTAGCACATGATTTCAATCTTGCACTGGTTGAGGATGCGGCCGAGTCACTAGGTAGCTACTATCATGGCCAGCACACTGGCTCCTTCGGGTTGATGGGTACCTTGAGTTTCAATGGTAACAAAACCATCACCACAGGTGGTGGGGGAGCAATTTTGACCAATGATCCTGAACTTGCACGACATGCCAAGCATTTGACTACTACAGCTAAACAGCCACATGCCTGGGAATACCGTCACGAGGAAATTGGCTACAACTACCGTATGCCCAACATCAATGCAGCATTGGGTTGTGCACAACTGGAACAGCTAACCACAATGCTTGCCGCAAAAAGGGAACTGTTTCAGCTTTACCGTGCAGCATTGGATGTCGTTGAAGGTGTCACTCTTATGGCTGAACCAGATCAATGTCAAAGCAACTATTGGCTGCAAACTCTCGTACTTGATCCAGAACAGGCTGATCAACGTGATGCTCTTTTGTTAGCCACTAATAATGCAGGTATTATGACCCGTCCTGCATGGACTCTTATGCACGAGTTGACTCCATTCAAAGAGTGTCCACGAATGGATTTATCCCTTGCACATTCACTCTTTCAACGTTTGATTAATATTCCGAGTAGTTCAAGTTTGGTTACAAGATAATCATGAGCAAACCAGATATTATCTTGATCGGCGCTGGTGGTCATGCCCATGCATGTATTGATGTCATTGAGCAACATGGTCAATTCAACATAGCGGGACTGATTGGTTTGCCTTCAGAATTGCAAAATCATCACTTCGGATATTCTGTTATTGCCACAGATGAAGATTTAACGCAACTGCAAAAAGAATATCGTCATGCCTTTATTACATTAGGTCAAATACATTCGCCCAACATTCGTATACGTCTCTATCAGCAAGCAATGCAACTTGGATTTCAATTGCCGGTTATCATTGCACCGACTGCCTATGTTTCTCGGCACGCTAATCTTGGAGCAGGAACTATCGTGATGCATGGTGCTATTCTGAATGCCGGAGCAAAGGTGGGAGATAACTGTATCATCAACAATCGATCTCTGGTTGAGCACGATGCCATAGTAGAAAATCACTGTCACATTTCCACAGGGGCCATCCTGAATGGCGGTGTAAAAATTGGTGCAGGTAGCTTTATCGGTAGTGGTAGTGTTATAAAAGAGGGAGTGGTCATAGGGGCAGGTTGTGTTGTGGGCATGGGTTTGTCCGTTAAGCACAATCAGATAGATCAATCGATAGTACGGGGTACCGATAAATAATGACGCAACGAACGCTCATCATAGCAGAAGCTGGTGTAAACCATAACGGCGACCTTGATACAGCCAAAAAGCTTATCGATGTTGCCGCCAAAGCGGGAGCTGATCTTGTCAAATTTCAGACCTTCAGTGCAGACCGCCAAGTTACGCATACAGCCAAAAAGGCTTACTACCAAACAAAGAGTACTGATGGCAATGAATCGCAGCATGAGATGCTCCGCCGATTGGAACTTACTCCTGCAATGCACAGAGAACTCATCGCCCATTGTGCATTGCGAAAGATCGGCTTTTTTTCCACAGGGTTTGATATTGAAAGTGTTGATTTGCTGGTGAGTCTCGGTCAAAATCAGTTCAAGATTCCATCAGGAGAGATCACCAATCTCCCTTACCTGCGCCATATTGGCCAACTTGGCAAACCCGTCATTCTCTCCACTGGTATGGCAACACTGGGAGAGATTGAAGACGCAATTGAAGTGCTCGAACAAGCCGGTACCTCTCATACCAAGCTGATTGTACTGCATTGCACCACAGAATACCCAACACCCATGGCAGAAGTCAACTTGCGAGCCATGCAGAGCATTCAGAAAGCATTTGGCGTAGAGGTCGGATATTCTGATCACACGCCAGGAATTGAGGTTGCCATTGCCGCTGTTGCTTTAGGGGCAACAGTCATAGAAAAGCACTTTACCCTAGATCGCAATTTGTCAGGTCCCGACCATAAAGCCAGTCTTGAGCCGCTTGAACTCAAAGCTATGGTCACAGCCATTCGCAACATTGAAATTGCACTCGGCGATGGCATCAAACGCCTCACTCTAAGTGAAGTAAAGAACAAACCTGTTGCTCGTAAATCACTGATTGCTAGTCAGCCAATTAAAGTTGGTGAAGTGTTTAGCACGAAGAACATCACCACCAAACGGCCTGGCACTGGTATTTCGCCCATGCGCTGGGATGAGTTTATGGGGCAAATTGCTTTGCAAGAGTATGACGAGGATGATTTGATATGAGTGAGATCATAAACATTGAGGGTTTAAAACGATCATGTCAAGCATAAAGCTTTTTGAGAACAAAAGAGTACGTTCCTAATGGGATGCTGAGCGAGAAGTTTGGTGTTTCAGCATTATAGATGTTATAGGCGTTTTGGCTGAAAGTCCAAACCCGAGAAAATATTGGAGCGTCTTGAAAACACGCATCAAAAAGGAAGGGAGTGAGTTGGCTACAAACTCTAGTCAACCGATGATGCTCTCCGCAGATAGAAAACGCTAAGGTTTATGAATAAGAATCATCTCATTGTTCAACAAACTATTGTCACTATAACGAAAGTTAATAATAGTGATTTCATTTCACTGACTGATATTGCTCGGGTAAAAAATCCGAGTGAGCCCAAGGACGTGGTTAAAAACTGGCTTCGTAGTCGTTCGACCATCGATTTTCTTGGTCTATGGGAAAAAATTAACAACCCGCATTTTAAAGGGGTCGAATTCGACTCCTTAAGAATTGAAGCAGGGGTCAACAGTTTTACCCTTTCGCCAAATAAGTGGATTGATATGACTGGGGCGATTGGTATGAAAAGTACGGCAGGGCGTAATGGAGGAACCTATGCCCACAAGGATATTGCATTTGAGTTTGCATCTTGGGTTTCAGCTGAATTTAAGCTATTTCTGATTAAAGAGTTTCAGCGGCTCAAGGATGAGGAAATCAATACTCGAACTTTGGAGTGGAACCTAACCCGAAGCCTGAGTAAGATCAATTATCGAATACATACAGATGCGATTGCCGCGAATATCATTCCACATCTTTTGTCACCTGTTGAGATTGGTCAAATTTATGCTACTGAAGCTGATATGCTGAATATGGCGTTGTTTGGGATAACAGCCAAACAATGGCGGGCTCAAAATTCAGGGAAAGATGGTAATATCCGTGATTATGCAGCCGTAGAGCAGCTCATAGTACTCTCCAATCTTGAAAGCATAAATGCGGCGCTTATTGGTAAAGGAGTGCCTCAAGCAGACCGATTGTCAGAGCTCAACGTAATAGCGATTACGCAAATGCGTTCCTTGCTCACTTCTTCTATAGTCAAAAAACTCACATAGGGCATAGTTGGCAATCCAATGGCAATAAATTTTCTGAAGATAGATGTGTTGATGTATGAGTAAGTCCGCGTGCCGTAAAATCTGCATCATCACCGGCACACGTGCCGAATACGGCTTGTTGCGCTTGGTCATGCAGAAAATAAAGGACGATCCTGAGCTTACGCTGCAAATCATCGCTACAGGTATGCATCTCTCCCCCGAATTTGGGCTAACCTATCTCGAAATTGAGTACGATGGCTTTCACATCGACCGCAAAGTCGAAATGTTAACCAGTTCAGATACTTCTGTAGGTATTGCAAAATCTATGGGTCTGGGAATGATTGGATTTGCTGATGCTTTGAATGAATTGAGTCCAGACCTGATAGTCGTACTTGGTGATCGGTTCGAAATATTTTCAGCAGTATCAGCTGCATTGGTTGCGCGCATTCCTGTTGCCCATCTTCATGGTGGCGAACTGACAGAAGGCGCATTTGATGATGCTTTTAGGCATTCAATTACAAAAATGTCACACTTGCATTTTGTCGCAGCTGAAGAGTACCGCCGACGAGTTATCCAACTTGGTGAGCAGCCTGATCGCGTCTTTCTTGTTGGTGGGTTAGGTATCGACAACATCAAGAGTCTTAAGCTTCTTGATCGTGCAGCATTGGAAGCTTCCCTTGGCTTTAATCTTGGGCCAAAAAACCTGCTTATCACGTTTCATCCGGTTACTCTTGAGACCGCAACAGCGACGGAGCAAATGGCTGAACTGCTTGCAGCATTGTCAGAATTGGCGGATATACAGCTTATATTCACAATGCCGAATGCAGATACCGATGGCCGTGTGATGATCAAAATGGTTGAGAAATTTGTGGCGCAGCACTCCAATAACGCCCGTGCGTTTACATCTCTTGGTCAATTGCTCTATTTATCGTGCCTTTCTCATGTCGATGGAGTGATTGGCAACTCTTCCAGCGGTTTGACAGAAGTTCCAAGCTTCAAGAAAGGAACCATCAATATTGGTGATCGCCAGCGAGGTCGACTTCAGGCTGAAAGTGTGATCAATTGTGATCCAAATCATCAGAGTATAGTAGGTGCCCTAAAAAAATTGTACGCTCCAGATTTTCACAAGCGCTTGCGTAAAGTTACAAATCCCTACGGTGAGGGTGGAGCAACTAAAAAAGTTGTTGAAATAATAAAAAACCATGCACTTGACGGAATGGTTAAAAAGACCTTTTATCATCTTTGTAATGAATGATTTACGAAAGAAAGCGTGACGATTCCTGAACATATCTGGCGCCAAGCAATTCTGCTATCGTCAGCATCCATTGAAGAGGTAATAACCAATCTTACCAAGGTCTCGATAAAGATTGTTTTGGTGGTAAATGATGCGGGTGAGTTAGAAGGCACAATTTCAGATGGAGATATTCGGCGAGGATTGCTTCGTGGGTTAAATCTCAAAAGCCCAGTCGAAAGCATTATTCACCATAATCCTTTGGTTGTAACTGAGGAAATCGGGCGTGAAGCAGTTAGAAAGTTAATGGTTGCAAACAAAATCCAGCAGGTGCCAGTGGTAGATGACCAGCATCATATTGTAGGCTTGTATCTTTGGGATGAAATCGCAACACCAATTATACGACCTAACTTAATGGTTATCATGGCTGGTGGAATGGGTACACGGCTTCTTCCTTATACAGAAACCTGCCCAAAGCCGATGTTGACTGTTTCGGGTAAGCCCATGCTTGAGCACATCATTGAGCGTGCAAAGCAGGAGGGGTTCGGCCACTTTGTGTTGGCCATTAACTATCTTGGTCATGTCATTGAAGATTACTTTGGAGATGGGAATAGCCTGCAAGTGCGGATTGATTACTTGCGAGAGCAATCTCCCTTGGGCACAGCAGGTGCCTTAGGGTTATTGAGCCCCCGACCAACTCTGCCCTTTGCAGTAACTAACGGTGATGTTCTGACCGACATCCACTACGGTGAGTTACTCGATTTTCATACACGCCATAATGCCGCAGCCACCATGGCAGTTCGAGTGCATGAGTGGCAACACCCGTTTGGGGTAGTGCAGACCAATGGTATTGATATCATTGGTTTTGAGGAAAAACCAGTGCATCGCAGTCATATCAATGCGGGTGTGTACGTGCTTGAACCAGAAGCTCTGGTTTTTCTTGAGCAAGGCGTTCGTTGCGATATGCCGACCTTGTTTGGACGTATGCAGGCAAAAGCTAAGAGGACAGCTGCTTATCCGATACATGAACCGTGGCTGGATGTTGGCAGACAAGAGGATTTGGCCCGAGCAATTACTGAATCAGCTAGAAAAAATGAAGGACTTTAACAGGGCGTTACAAATGATTTGGAAGTTGTTATGCAGATTAATCGTATTCTGATTGTCGGTCTCGGCAGTATAGGCATCCGTCACTTGAGGATCGCGAGAGACCTTTTTCCTGAAGCAGATATTCGTGTCTTGCGCCATAAGGAATGCCTGTCGATTCCTCAATATGCAGATGGCTGTTTTTTAGCTATGGAGCAGGCGGTTGCTTTTTTACCTCAGATTGCGGTTATAGCCAATCCGGCACCCTTTCATCTGATTGCGGCGCAGCGATTAGCTGAGGAGGGAGTAAATTTGCTCATTGAAAAACCTTTATCATCATCAATTGAAGGAGTTTCTCAATTGATAGATACCTGTCATAAGCAAGGGGCTGTTTTGCAGACTGGTTATAACCTTCGATTCTTACCTTCACTTCAGCGGTTTCGCCATCTTCTCCTCGATGATACAATTGGAAGGGTATTATCCGTCCGTTGTGAAATCGGTCAGTATTTGCCATCTTGGCGCCCCGACACCGATTACCGGCAGAGCGTATCGGCTATACGAGAGCTTGGTGGAGGAGTGTTGCTTGAACTCAGTCATGAACTCGATTATTTGCGCTGGATTTTTGGAGAAGTTGATTGGGTAAAAGCTACACTATGCCGCCAAAGCACTCTTGAAATTGACGTTGAAGATATCGCACACCTGATTCTTGGTTTTGTGCCACTTGATGATAAAATTCAGCTTATTGGTACAGTCAACCTTGACTTTATCCGTCATGATACTACGCGGAGTTGTACAGCAATTGGCGAAAACGGCTCTCTTCGCTGGAATGGCATAACCGGTGAAGTGGAACTGTATGAAGCCGGAGCAAAAGAGTGGCGTGAACTGTTTTGCCACAACTACCAGCGCGATGACAGTTATCTGGCTGAGTGGCAAAATTTTATTAATTGTGTTAACGAACACCACAAACCATTGGTTACGGGCGAAGATGGTTTAAAAGTGTTACAAATTATTGAAGCTGCGCGGAACTCAGTCACGTCAGATGGTCAAGTATCCCTAGTAACGATGGCGAAAGCATGAACGAAAAACATATAAAAGTAATCGCGTTTATTTTTGCGCGTGGAGGTTCTAAAGGATTGCCCGGCAAAAATATCCGCCTTCTGGGGGGCAAACCATTGATTGCGTGGTCCATTGAACATGCTCTTGCCGTCAAGCGGATTGAACGGATTATTGTTTCCACTGATTCGGAGGAGATTGCGGTAGTGGCACGTGAGTATGGTGCAGAAGTGCCCTTTATTCGGCCAGCAGAACTGGCGCGAGACAATAGTCCCGAGTGGATGGCGTGGCGTCATGCCCTTAATTACTTGAGTGAATCAACTGGCGTATTGCCAGAAGTAATGGTCTCTGTACCGGCAACAGCCCCTTTGCGCCATGCGCTGGATATCGAAAACTGCCTGGATGAATACGAAAAAAGCGATGCCGATATAGTTATAACCGTTACCGAAGCTCATCGTAGTCCTTACTTCAATATGGTGAAAACCAATCCGGACGGCACAGTCGGACTCGTTAACCCACCGAAATCAGCCGTTGCCCGCCGCCAGGACGCTCCTGTGGTTTACGATATGGCAACGGTCTGCTATGTAGCGAACTCTAAGTTTGTGATGATTCATAACGCTATGTTTGAAGGTCGGGTTAAAGCGGTGCGGATTCCTGTTGAACGTGCGGTTGATATTGATACTTTGCTTGACTTTCAGATTGCCGAATGTCTTTTGAATTATAAGAGTAATTTATGAACACAATCGAAACTGATGGAACCTGCAAACAAGCACAGAGAGAGATGAGTTACCGAGAACTATTTGACTTGCGAGGCAAGGTTGCTGTTGTTACTGGTGGAGTCGGGATTTTAGGGCAACATTTTTGTGCGGGCCTTGCAGAATCTGGCGCACATGTTGTAGTTGTCGACCTGCATGCCGAGAAAGCTCAAGAAACAGCACAAGCTCTTACTGAACGCTATGAAATAGGATCTTTAGGCTATGGTTGTGATGTTTCTGATCCCATATCAGTTCAGAAAATGGTTGCATACGTCGTAGCAGAGTTTGGCGAAATCAATATTTTGCACAACAATGCCGCAGGCAAATCGGATGATTTGGATGCCTTTTTTGCCCCCTTCGAGGAATACAGTTTGGAGCAGTGGCGCAAGATCATGGCGGTCAATGTAGACGGTATGTTTTTGGTTGCACAGGCAATTGGCAAACAGATGGTTTTCCAAGGCAAAGGCGGTAGCATCATTCAGACTGCATCAATTTACGGTGTAATGGCCCCTGATCATCGTATATATGAAGGCTCCTATTATCTTGAACGGCAGATCAACACACCAGCGGTGTACACTGCATCCAAAGCTGCCGTTATTGGTTTGACAAAACATCTTGCAACATACTGGGCTGAAAAAGGTATACGCGTAAACACCTTGACCCCTGGCGGAACTGAAAGCGGCCAGAACGACGAGTTTAAACGTCGCTATGCAGCTCGTATTCCATTGGGTCGAATGGCAAATGCATCAGAAATGGTGGGTGCCTTGCTCTACCTGGCTTCGGATGCTTCAAGTTATGTTACGGGGCAAAATATTATTGTAGATGGTGGTTTGGAATGTTGGTAAATCAGCTGAATTGAACAATCCCATATAGTTTATTAAAAATGAACAATCCAATCATAGATCATATCTCATCACTGTTATGCATTAATTGTAGTTCAAAAGAATGGACGGTTGAAGCGGAAAGAATAGTGTGCAAATCTTGTGGGCATATTTATCCTATCATTGATAATGGTAAATTGGTTACGGTTGCCAATTTTATAAAAGAGTCGAACTGGGAGACGGTAAGCAATGGATTTGATCTTTTCAAAGGGAATGAAAAGCCCATAACGGTGGATAAATTAGGTGGACCACGAATCAAAGACCTTCGAGAAAATCTTGGGATAACGGGCATTGCTATCAATCATGGGTCAGGCCAGGATAATTATGACGGTTTTATTAATATGGACCTTGGAGTGTATGATCCTGTCCATATAGTTGCAGATCTTAATAAGATTCCTTTTGTTGATGGCTCTGTAGAGTTGGTGGTCTCTAATAGTGTGCTTGAACATATTTATGATTACAATACCGTATTTGATGAAGTTTTCAGAATCCTTGAAAAAGGCGGGTATTTCTATTTATGTGTTCCAAATGCCTGCTTAAGGCATCATAAATATGATTATCATAGATGGACTACACCGGGATTGCATAAGCTATTTGATAAGCGGTTTGAAATAATTGATAGTGGCGCTTGTCGTGGTATTGCTTACGCTTTAATAACGTATGTCGAGGCGTTGCTGGCATATAAAATAAAAAACAAAAATAGGCTCTTATTAAGCAGGTGGATATGGCGCTTAATAAGTCGCCCGTTATTCTGGATACGTGAGGAAGCTAATGAAGAATATCAGGCGATGTCTCAGACAATTTATGTATTAGGAAAAAAGTTATGAAATTTGGGAAGGAGTATACCAACTATTGGTCATCTGCAGTCAATAAATCTGTAGACGGTACAGTTATTGCGGGTGTAAATGAGGCTACACATTTTCTGCAATACTTGGGGATAAAAAGGGATGACAGTGTATTGGATTTAGGGTGCAGTTTTGGTCGTCTGTATGAGGCCTTGGCCGTTTATTCTGATCAGGTATTTGGAATTGATCCGGATCCGTTTGCAGTAGAAAAAGCCCGGTTGCAATCTTATCAAGAGGTGCGTCAAGGTGCTGCCGAAGACACCGGATTTGATAAAGACTTTTTTGATGTAGTGTTTTGCTGGGCAGTGTTCGATGTGGTTGATCATAAAAAAGGTTTTGCGGAAATCAACCGCATTTTGAAAATTGGTGGTAAGTTATTGCTCACAGGGAAGAATGATAATTATTTTCCGAATGATAGTTTGGCCTATAAGGCAGAGAAAAATGCTTTTCTGAAAGAATTCCCCAATAAATATACGGACTTGAAGGCTGTTCTTGATAATTTCCAACATTTGGGCTTTAAGCTCGATAAGCTGTTTGTTTTTCCTCGTCGCGGTTATTTTGGTTTACTAAAATTTGACGATCATGGCAATAATATTCAGGATAAATACATTGGTTATGAGTATTTAATTCTTTGCCATAAGATTACAGATCAAGATGCGATTGGGTTATCTGGGATAAATTTTGAAAACCGGTTTTCAAAAACGGCAATTAATATGGCTACGAAATCTGGTTTTTTAAGTCCGGTAGAATTTTTTCAATCGATAGGTATTGATTAATGATGGCGAATAAAAAAATACTCTATGTCGTCCATTGTGTCGACACAGAAGGTCCATTACATGAAACTTTGGTTGCTACATTTGAACGTCTTAAGTCAATATTCGGTATCACTCTTGCGCCAACAAAAGAAAATCTCTCACTATTACAGAACCAAAAAATTGATCTTGGCGGTCAAGAAGCCGCGGTAGCAAAATGTTTTGCGCCAGAGTTGCTTAACTACAACAGAAACTGGCAAGATATAGAGCAAATGCTTGATGAGTTGCTCTCAAGCGGTTTCCGTAGACAGTATCTTGATGATTTTGGAAATGGTTGGGTCTATTCATGGCATTGCATGGATCACATCGGCTATTTTGATAATCCACGTCACAAGGATTTAGGGTACGGTAATATATTTAGATTCTATAAATCAAAATTACTTGAATCTGGCAGCGTACAAGATGAACTTAATTGGCATTTTCATCCTTTATCACTCACCAGAAATCCAACACACGCAGCATCCAGCTATATTAATAGTTATGACGTCCTAATTCAGATCCTATGTAGAAAAATATTAGATGATCACTGGTTTCCAGTTGTAAATCGACCGGGATTTCATGCGGAACGCCCTGACTCACATGCTTTTCTTGAACAATGGATTCCTTTTGATTATGCTAATCAGGTAGGTGATGACCAGCAAGATCAACCCGATGTTTCAGCCGGTCGGTTCGGTGACTGGTCCAGAGCGCCAAAGTCTTGGAGGGGGTATCACCCAAGTCATAATGATTACCAAGAAATAGGGGAATGTCGACGAATGATTTTTAGATGCTTGAATGTTGGGACGCGACTTCGTTCGTTATCTCCAGATCATGTACGGGAAGCTTTTATGGAGGCAAAATCGAGCGGTGCAGCGATTCTCTCTTTTGCAGATCACGATTATCGCGATATGCGACCAGATGTGAATAATGTTAGAAACATGTTGCGTATTGTTAAAACTGAGTTTCCAGATGTTTCCATTAAATATGCAGGTGCTGAGGAAGCTGCAATATCTTTAATGGGTTATGGTAAGACAATATCTCCGAAATTAGGAATTAAACTTATTGGAAATAGACTTTTTGTCGGCCTGCAAGACGGTGAGATATTTGGATCTCAACCTTTTTTGGCAATCAAGACAAGGGAAGGGCGCTACTATCATGATAATCTAGATATTCTTCAGCCAAGGAAGAAATGGACGTATGTTTTTGATGATCAAACTATACCAGTCGTAAATGTATTAAAAATTGCTGTAGGAACAGCGGGCAGGTATGGAAAAAATGTTGTTGTTGCAATTGATTTATAAAATATTTGATAATGAAAAATGCGCTCAAAAGTATTCTTTATCAATTATCAAAGTCTTCGTTAATAAAGGTAAATAAATTTAAAGATTGTCATAAAGGTGAATCTTGTTATATTTTTGGCGATGGAGTCTCAATAAAGTCGATGGACTTAAGCTTATTTGCTGATAAGAAATCTTTTGCATGCAATAATTTTCCTTTTCATAAAAATTTTAGCTCTCTTGATTGCTCATATTGTTTTGTCAATGCACCCTTTTTTTTTAGTCCTTATTTTGGTTATCCTGCTCCAAAAAAGCAGCATTTATATGAGATGTCAAAACTGTATCATGATCTTATAATCGCAAAACCTGAAATTAATTATTTTGTGCATCTTAGTAATTATCCGTTTCTGAGCGAAAAAAATATCTATTTCATGTTCCGTAATATCCCGGACAAATCTTTATCTGATGAATTTATTGCTAATCAAATAAATTGTTTTAGCGGTGTCTTGCGCTTTGCTGTAATGATGGCTATATACATGGGTTTTCAAAAAATATATTTGGTTGGTTGCGACTATACGCATTTGCCAAGCAGAAGTTTGCATTGGTTTGAAAAAGGTCAAGGCATTTTAGTTCCGCAAATTAACTATCAAAAAGAATTCTTTGAGATCGCTAATGAGTTTATTGATATCACCACTATCACGCTTGATGGTACGAGTGACGTTATAAATGCAATAACTTATAAAGAATACACTAATAGTGAACCTGTGTTTAAAGAAAATACAGAACTTCTTGAAAGTCGATATATGAAGATATTATCAACATGGCCCGAATATTTAATTTATTGAGTTATTAATATTGTGAGTTATAAGTTTTGGTCATTTGCAGGATTTAATTGAAATGACTTTCATTTTAAGGTGCCCCTATACTTGCAGATAAAGCTTTACACAGTAAAAATCGATTCTTATTCTGTAGTTTTCAAAGCCACGAGGGACCATGCTTGGCGATTTAATTTTCTAAATAACAATATATTTTTTTTAGACAGCTTTAAGCGAGACATTGCATGCTAACCAACTCCTCAATTCTAATAACCGGCGGAACAGGTTCCTTCGGTCACACTTTCGTTCCGCTTACACTCGCAAAATACAATCCTCGTCGCCTCGTCATCTACTCCCGTGACGAGATGAAACAGTGGGAAATGGCCAAAATCTATGGAAATGATGAGCGTGTAAGATTTTTCATCGGCGACGTACGCGATAAAGATCGTCTATCGCGCGCACTCAATGGTATTGAGTATGTTGTTCACGCTGCTGCGACTAAAATCGTCCCTACAGCCGAATACAATCCATTCGAGTGTGTCAAGACAAATGTACTTGGAGCCATGAACCTTATTGATGCATGCATAGACCAAGATGTGAAGCGCGTAGTAGCTCTTTCGACAGATAAAGCAAGTAGCCCAGTTAATCTTTATGGCGCTACGAAGCTAACTTCAGATAAACTTTTTATAGCAGGGAACTCCTACTCCGGAGGTGCCGATACTCGTTTTGCTGTGGTACGCTATGGCAATGTTATGGGCTCTCGTGGATCAGTAATCCCTTTTTTCCTGAACCTTGCTGATCAAGGTGTTTTACCAATCACCGATGGTCGCATGACTCGTTTTATGATTACCCTTGAACAGGGTGTTGAGCTTGTTTGGCATGCCTTCGACGATATGGTCGGTGGTGAAATCTATGTTAAAAAGATTCCTTCTATGACCGTGCTCGACATTGCCCGTGCGGTTGCTCCCACTGCAATCCATGACATCGTTGGCATTCGTCCTGGAGAAAAACTCCATGAGCAGATGATCAGTTTCGAGGATGCACCACATACCTATGAATATCCAGAACATTACAAAATTCTTCCTGCCATTCACAATTGGAGCAGAGATCCAGCACGAATTAATAGTGGTAATAAAGTTTCCTTGGACTTTACTTACCGTTCAGACAATAATAGTGACTGGATGAGTATTGATTCCCTACAAACATGGATTCATGAGAACCGCGAACATATAGGAAAAATATAACCCCATGATCCCCTATGGACGACAGGATATAAATCAGGCTGACATCGATGCTGTCAATGATGTTTTGCACTCGGATTTTTTAACACAAGGTCTGGTAGTTCCTGCTTTTGAACATGCGGTTGCCAGTTATTGTGGTACTCAAAATGCAGTGGCGGTCAATAGTGCAACCAGTGCCTTGCATATAGCATGCCTTGCATTGGGAGTTGGCAAAGATGATATTGTATGGACATCACCGATAACCTTTGTTGCAAGCGCCAACTGCGCTTTGTATTGCGGAGCGGCGGTGGATTTTGTCGATATAGATGCTAAAACGTACAACCTCAGTGTTGATTGCTTAAAAGAAAAACTTGCAAGAGCTGAGCAGACCAATACCGTGCCCAAGGTCGTCATTCCAGTGCATTTTGCAGGCCAGTCTTGCGATATGGCAGGTATTCATGCTCTCAGTCAGAAATATGGATTCAAAATAATTGAAGATGCTTCTCATGCCATTGGGGGGCGTTATAAAGATGATCCAATTGGCAGTTGCTATTATAGCGATATTACAGTATTCAGCTTCCATCCGGTAAAAATCATTACAACGGGTGAGGGGGGGATGGCGATGACGAATGACCCTCAATTGGCTAAGCGAATGAGATTACTCCGTAGCCATGGTATCACCGCTGAATTAGATGACATGCATGCCAGAACCCCACAACAACTTTGGAATTACCAGCAGATAGATCTCGGGTTTAACTATCGGATGACAGATATTCATGCAGCGTTAGGTTTAAGCCAGATGCAGCGTCTGGATGAGTTTGTTGTTAAGCGCCATACTATTGCAAAGCATTACGACTTGATGCTATCTAACCTTCCCGTAGTTACACCCTGGCAACATCCCAATGGCTATTCTAGTTTTCATCTCTACGTTATTCGGTTGAAACTTGATGAAATCAACAAGACGCATCGCCAAGTTTATGATGCACTTCGAGTTGCCGGGATACTTGTTAATCTTCATTACATTCCCGTTTATCTTCAACCATACTACGAACACATGGGATTTAGAGGAGGATATTGTATTCAGGCAGAGCAATATTACTCTGAGGCAATTACCCTGCCTTTATTCCCTGGGTTAACTGAAAATCAGCAGGATATAATTATTTCTTCATTGAGAAAGGCAATGCAATAATGATGAGATTAGCTCTTGGTACTGTTCAGTTCGGTTTACTGTATGGTATAGCAAATTCTACAGGTCAGGTTTCACCTGTTGACGCAAATACAATGTTACAATTAGCCGCAGATCATGGCATTGATACGCTTGATACTGCAATAGGCTATGGCGATTGCGAGACTTCTCTTGGCGAAATGGGCATAGAAGGCTTTAAAGTGATTACTAAACTTCCAGCACTTCCAAAGGATTGTGTTGATGTAAGTACTTGGGTAAATGAACAGGTCTCTTCATCACTCGCTCGGCTTGGTTTGTCTGCTGTGTATGGTTTATTGTTACATTGCCCGGCGCAATTACTTGAATCTAACGGGAAAAAACTTTTTAATGCCTTAAAAGAAGTTAAAGAGGCGGGTCTTGTACAAAAAGTAGGTATCTCGATTTATGCGCCCACTGAATTACAAGAACTTGCTCAGCGTTTTCATTTTGATCTTGTGCAAGCCCCTTTTAATCTTGTTGATCAGCGTATAATTACTTCAGGATGGCTACATCGACTCAAGGACGACGATGTTGAAGTCCATACTCGTTCATCTTTTTTGCAAGGGTTGCTGTTGATGTCTCAACAATCTATTCCAACAAAATTTGCTCCTTGGAATGAATTGTGGGACAAATGGCATCAATGGCTTTCAGACCAGAATATTTCTGCTCTTGAGGCATGTCTTGCCTTTGTACTCTCTTTTCCTGAGATTGATCGAGTCATCGTAGGAGCAGACAGTGTTAACCAACTTCAGCAAATTATTGAAGCTGCAACTATTGGTTCAACAATTGATTTCCCCGATCTCATTTCTGAAGATGAAAATCTGATTAATCCATCCCTTTGGTCTGCATTATGAAAATCGTTGCTATTGTCCAGGCTCGCATGGGCTCAACCCGCCTTCCCAACAAGGTAATGAAGCCGATCGGCGGTATACCCATGATTGAGCTTTTGCTTTCACGTTTATCAAAATCCAAAGAGCTTCATCAGATTGTTATAGCGTCCTCAATCGATAATCGTAATCAGCAACTGGTTGACCATGTTCTCAAACTTGGTTACCAGTGTGAACAGGGGAGTGAAAACGATGTGCTTGATCGCTTTGTTCAAGCAGCTCAAGCACATCAAGCCGACGTCATAGTACGAATTACTGGCGATTGCCCACTTGTTGATCCTGAATTGGTTGATGATTGTATACGCCACTTTCTGGCTGCTGGTGTAGACTACTTTAGTAATATTAATCCCCCTACATACCCGGATGGATTGGATATCGAAGTATTTACCTTTAAAGCCTTGGAACAAGCCTCAAAGGAAACCGATAAACCTTATGATCACGAGCATGTTACACCTTATCTGCGGGAGTCAGATAACTTCAAAAAGGCTTCAATGCAGAACAACCAGGATCTCTCCGACTTGCGCTGGACAGTAGATGAACCTGAGGATTTCGTAGTAATTGAAGAGGTGTTTCGGCACTTTTATCCTTGCACCGATTTCACTTGGGAAGAGGTGCTTGATCTCCAGCGTCAACAGCCCATCCTATTCAGCGATAACCAGAATATCACTCGAAACGAAGGAGCCACTATGGGTACAGGCCAGAAACTATGGAAACGCGCCAAAAAAATCATTCCCGGCGGTAATATGCTTCTTTCCAAGCGTGCTGAAATGTTTCTTCCTGATCAATGGCCAGCTTATTTTAGTAAGGCTAAGGGTTGCAAAGTTTGGGATCTTGATGGCAATGAATACGTCGATATGTCCATTATGGGCATTGGTACCAATATTCTTGGGTATGGTAACCCGGAAGTTGATGATGCTGTGCGAGCAACTATCGATGCTGGCAACATGTCTACCTTCAATTGTCCTGAAGAGGTTTATCTGGCCGAAAAGCTGATTGAGCTTCATCCGTGGGCCGACATGGCACGTCTTGCCCGTTCTGGAGGTGAAGCTAATGCAATAGCAATTCGAATTGCACGTGCAGCTTCAGGCAAAGATAAAGTAGCTATCTGCGGTTACCATGGTTGGCACGACTGGTATCTATCCGCCAATCTTGGCGACGACAAAAGTCTGGATGGTCACCTGTTGCCGGGTCTGGAGCCCAATGGTGTCCCAAGAAGCTTGCGAGGCACGGTATTTCCTTTCAACTACAACAACTTTGCTGAACTTGAAGCGCTGGTCAACACTCACGATATCGGTGTAATCAAGATGGAAGTGGTTCGCAACGCTGGACCTGAAAACAACTTCCTGCAGAAAGTGCGTCAGCTTGCAACTGACCGAGGTATTGTGCTGATTTTTGATGAGTGCACTTCAGGTTTCCGCGAAACGTATGGAGGCCTGCATAAGAAGTATGGGGTTGAGCCAGATATGGCTATGTTCGGCAAAGCCTTGGGTAATGGTTATGCCATTACCGCTACAATAGGCAGACGGGAAGTTATGGAAGCTGCACAAACCACATTCATCAGCAGCACCTTCTGGACAGAGCGCATCGGCCCGACTGGTGCGTTAGCCACTCTAAAAGTTATGGAGCGCATCAAATCATGGGAAACAATCACCAAAACCGGTTTGAATATCCGGCAAGGGTGGCAGCAACTTGCCGACAAGCACGATATAAAGATTGATCATTGGGGATTACCTGCGCTTACTGGGTTTTCTTTCCAGGGAGCAAATGCGCTAGCTTACAAGACACTTATAACCCAGGAAATGCTTGCTAAAGGCTATTTGGCGGGAAACAGCGTGTATGTTTGCACTGAACACACTCCTGATGTAGTGGCTGATTTCTTTGAAGCACTTGATCCAATATTTGCTCTTGTTAAAGAGTGTGAAGAGGGTAAGGATGTGATTAGCCTACTCAAAGGGCCTATATGTCATGGCGGGTTTAAGCGCTTGAATTGAATGCCTATATAATGAACATTGCCTTCCGTGTTGATGCATCAAGCCAAATCGGAACTGGACATTTTATGCGTTGCTTAACTTTAGCCGATGCGTTGAACCAGCGAGGGGCACAGATTCGATTTATAAGCCGTCATTTATTAGAGCACTTGCAGTGTTTGTTGCTGAATAAGGGTTATGAGTTCATGACGCTTGAGAGTCAGGCACATGAAGAGGATGATGACTTGGCTCATTCTCATTGGCTGGGGACTACTCAGCAATACGACGCAGATGAGGTTCTTCAACTCCTCTCAGACAGAATCTGGGATTGGCTGGTTGTTGACCACTACGCATTAGATGCCCGTTGGGAGTCACTCCTCCGAAAATCAGCAAAGCGTCTTATGGTCATTGATGATCTTGCTGATCGAATGCATGACTGCGATATACTGCTCGATCAGAATTATTATGCGGACATGGAAACTCGCTACACAGGTAAGGTTCCTGTAAACTGCCAATTATTGCTTGGGCCGCATTATGCTCTTCTTCGTGAAGAATTCCGTCAATGGCGTCAGCAGGTTAGACCTCGCACGGGACCCGTAAAAAGCATTCTTGTGTTTTTTGGTGGCGTTGATGTCGATAACTTCACAGGATTAACTATTGAAGCACTGGCTGGTCTTGGTCTGAGTGGGTTGCATATTGATGTAGTCATAGGCGCACAACATCCTTTTCGCGAACAGATTGAATCAGATTGTTCAGACCACAAGTTTTACTGTTATGTACAAACTGACCGAATGGCAGAGTTGATGGCAAAAACGGATTTGGCTATTGGCGCAGGAGGTTCAGCGACTTGGGAACGGTGTTGTTTGGGGTTGCCAGCATTAGCAATCAGCACAGCTTCAAATCAGAGTAAGCAGGTTGCTGATGCTGGTAGCTGCGGGTTGCTGTACGCACCTGAAATAAATGACAACATAAAGACTTTTATTAATCGCCATTTACCTGCCCTCATAGACAATAGCAACTTGATAAAATTCATCTCAAATAATGACTTGCAGGCTGTTGACGGTAAAGGTGTTTCCCGAGTCATCAGAAACTTGGGGTGCAGTGGGATTGAAATGAGAGTTGCAGGAAAAGGTGACTCGGAGAAAATTTTCGAGTGGCGTAATCACCCAAAAATCAGGGCTGTATCTCGCAACAGAGAGGTAATCAGTTGGGAGGATCATGGAAAATGGTTTGCTAAAGTCCTGTCATCTCCTGACAATGTGTTGCTTATAGGGTATAGTAATAGCGAGCCGGTAGGAGTCGTTCGATTCGATAACAAGGATGATGAAGCTGAAGTTTCGATCTATCTTGTTCCTGGTTTAAAAGAATCTGGAGTTGGGGGAGACTTGTTGCAGTGCGCTGAACATTGGTTTTCAATTCATTATCCTGAAATACGAAAGATTGTTGCTTGTGTTCTCGGTGATAACGGACGTTCCAACCATCTGTTTTTGGGGGCAGGCTATCGGGTTGAGTCAACCTCATACATTAAAGAACTTGCATGACTATGATTGACGGGTTCAAAATAGGCGGCAGAATGATAGGGAAAAACCATCCACCTTTCATCATTGCCGAAATGTCCGGTAACCACAACCAGTCACTGGAACGGGCACTAGAAATCGTTGAAGCAGCAGCTAAGTCTGGTGCTCATGCCTTGAAAATCCAGACCTATACTCCTGACACAATGACTCTTGATCTGGATGAACGGGAGTTTCATATCAGTGATCCCAATAGTTTATGGACTGGTACTTCGCTATACAAGCTTTATAGTGAAGCCTATACTCCATGGGAGTGGCATAAGCCAATTTTTGACCGCGCTCGTGAGCTGGGCATGATTGCATTCAGTACTCCCTTCGATGATACCGCAGTCGACTTTCTCGAAAGTCTGGATGTGCCGTGCTATAAGATAGCCTCGTTTGAGAATACAGACTTACCGCTTATTCGTCGGGTGGCTGCCACAGGCAAACCAATGATCATCTCAACAGGTATGGCCAGCATCGCCGAGCTTGACGAAACGGTTCGAGCAGCACGCAAGGCTGGTTGCAAAGACTTGATTCTTCTCAAGTGCACCAGCACCTACCCAGCTTCTGCCAACAATACCAACATCCTTACTATTCCGCATATGCGAGAGCTGTTCGGCTGCGAAGTTGGATTGTCCGACCACACTTTGGGTGTTGGTGTTTCGGTTGCAAGCGTGCCGCTTGGTGCAACTGTTATCGAGAAACACTTTACCCTCCATCGTGCTGACGGCGGTGTGGACAGCACCTTCTCCATGGAACCCGCTGAAATGTCACAACTAGTACTTGAGACCGAACGTGCTTGGCAATCGCTAGGCCAAGTGAGCTACGGAGCAACGGAACCTGAGAAAAAATCCCTTGTTTTTAGGCGATCGCTCTATATAGTGCAAGATTTGAAAGCAGGAGATGTTTTGACCAAAGAAAATGTTCGCGCAATTCGACCGGGCTTGGGATTGCCGTCCAAGTATTTTGATGTAGTATTGGGGCAGAGAGTATCTCAGGATGTGTTGCGAGGGACGGCGTTGGGTTGGCATTTGCTTAGACTCTGATGCTTGAGTTTCTGTTGGATATATTATCCATATCTTTTCTTCTTGAAAGTCTTACTTAAAAATAGGGCCATCTTTAATTGATAGTGTCGACGATACCTCGCTTTTTAATTACTACCGCTGACGAACGCACATGGAAGTTTGATCGACCTGTTCTTTTCTTGGGTGAATGGTGTCGACTCTATGATCGAAGACACATTTGGCAAGATATGGATGCCATTGTTGCGGCACCTTATGGGCTAGGTCAAACGAAGAAGGATTCTGATCATACCGAAGCTCGGATGATGGAGGATAAGCTATTCCTAGTGTTATGCGAAGTGCTGAACCAGTATCATGGATTGCAGCATGGCAAACGGTTTTGGCGGATTATTTTGGGTCACTGGTTGCACCGCTATGTAGATGTGATGTTGAATCGAGTTAAAACACTTCAACAGTGCTTGAATGTACATCAAATTTCTGGTACAACAGCTTATTCCTATGATCACTATTCCCTTGCAACTACGGATTCAAATTCGGCGATTTTGGCGTTTAATGATGATCGTTGGAACAACGTTCTCACATTGCGTATTCTAAATTTACTGGGGCTGGATGGTTGTCCTGTTGAAGTTATTGCTTGTTCTGCAGTAGAAGGTTTCAATTATAACGACATAGTCACTATTCCACCGTTTAAAAAAAAAATTCTCAAAAGAGGTCTTAATCTGTTAGGCAAGTTAGCAAGCTGTTTGGTGAGAGATAACGATGCTTTCATTATCAACAGTTATCTTCCTAAAAATGAAGAGGTGAAGCTGCAGTTGGCTTTTGGTCAATGTCCTCAGTTGTGGGTATCAAAGAAACTTGGAATGTCAGAAAATCCGGATAGGGTATTGCGGGAAAATTTAGCTCAACGGATTGGAAGTAAATCAAGTAATTCTTTGTACGATATTCTGACTGTTATGGTATTTGAATTGCTGCCTGTGTGTTTTTTAGAGGGATTAATTCATCTAAAAAAGCTCGTAGAGAATCAATCTTGGCCCAAAAATCCAAAACTCATTTTTACAAGCAATAATTTTGATACTGATGAGGTATTCAAGATGTGGGCAGCGACTAAAGTTGAATCAGGTATAAAATACATAATAGGTCAACATGGCAATAATTATGGAGTTACGCGTCATCACCTTAATCCTAGTAATGAAGAAATTACCTCCGACAAATTCCTGACATGGGGTTGGTCAAATGGTATGCCACAACACACCCCAGCCTTTATATTCAAAACAGTAAATGCAAAAGCACAACTTTATAATCAAAAAGGGGGGGTATTGTTGATTGAACTCCATCTAAGCGACCGTGTCACCACATGGGATGGAACAGCTGAACACATAGATTATTTTAAAGCTCAAGGGAGTTTTATTAGAAAGCTCGCCAGTAAGCCAAAGCAAAATTTGACTATTAGACTACATAGCGCAAGTAAAAATACAAAGTGGAGTGATCAAGCACGATGGAAAGCTTTTGATCCAGAACTGAAAGTTGAAACGGGCCTTGTTGCTATTTGCGATTTAATTGCAAATAGTAGGTTGGTGGTACATAGTTATGATTCGACTGGAATCTTGGAAACACTGTCACAAAACATTCCAACACTTGCCTTTTGGCAGAATGGTTTTGATCATTTGCGAGAGAGCGCCAAGCCTTACTATCAAATATTGGTTGATGCAGAAATTGTGCATTTAACTCCAGAATCAGTAGCGCAGAAGGTGAATGTGGTTTGGGACGATGTTGATGGTTGGTGGGCACAAAATAAAGTGCAAGTTGCAAGGAAAAAATTCTGTGATCGGTATGCAAAGGTAACTAATAATCCACTGACTGAATTGAAAAAAATTATGTTGGGTTAATTTCTATAATTTAAACAAAATCAAAAAACAAGGTAACAAACATTCAAATAGAGATTAAAGGTAAGGAAAAATGAATAGTAAAGAACTTAATTTAAATGCCTCAAATGTGTCAGGAGCAAGAGCAAATATCTCGTATGGAAATATATTAGATCAGAAAAGATACATTTATGCTCTTAATTATATAAGAGATAAGGATATACTGGATTGTGCCTGTGGAGTTGGTTGGGGGGCATGTTTGCTCGCAAATGGTGGTGCTAAATCAGTTGTTGGGGTTGATCTATCGCCTAATGCGATTGAGTCAGCGCAAAATTTTTATTCCTCTGAAAATTTAAAGTTTATTTTAGGGGCACTTGGTGATATTGATTTGAATATTAAATTTGATATTATTACAAGTTTTGAAACTTTAGAGCACGTTGATAATCCAGTTGCATTTCTAATAAATTTAAGGACTTATCTTAACCTAACCTGAGCGATCAGGGATAAAAAAAGCCCTCAACTTATAGGCTAAAGTGTTATATTGAAATGGGTAACGTCGAAATTACCACCCAATAAAACACAACCTAAGAGGTAGAGAGCTTC
>Ga0118677_10003077_pt1 | contig 32319 bp, 26 predicted proteins | sample AliMusrvi5mmetaG_FD_86154 | JGI IMG/M metagenome (GOLD analysis project Ga0118677, IMG submission 86154) | reverse complement strand
TCTTGTCGAGGGTCTCATGAACGCCTTTGACCATCAGGCGGTACTCCAGCCCTTCAAATTGATTCGTGCTTCCGGGTTCAATTTTGCCGCTAGACGGTGGCCGGAAATCAAAATTCAGCGACCGGTTGCCGTTGGACGACTTGATCAACAACACCGATTTTCTGGCGATCCCGGTGGATCTGAACAATCCCTCATCCGGCTACCTGCACACGTTCAAGGTGTTGCGCAACAAGTTCGTGCTTTCGTTTTCCGCCCTGGGGCTGGTGGCCTACGGCCTGGAGGGGGACGTGGACGAGACGCGCCGCCAGAAGTGGCTGAGCAAAGACTGGTCAAATATGGTATCTTACGCGAAGCACTGCGCCGATAGTCTGGGATTGGGCTGCGATTTCACCTTCGGTTCCCTTTGGCCTTTCGGCGATCAGGAAGTCCCTTTTGATGAAGCGACCATGAACATGACTGATCCTTCCTGGAGACAGGAAATTACTGCCTCCTGGGATTATCCGAAAAAGGGTTATGTCATTGATCACCTTAGCAGGAATGCTTTTTGGCATTATGCCCAAAGAACAGGAGATGCATTGAAACCTGCCCTGAAGGGTTCTCTTTCCGGACTCTTCTGTGACTCCTGGGAAGTGGAGACAAGGAAACTTTACACAAAAGGCTTTCCGGAGAAATTCAGGGAGCGATATGGATATTCCGTGATGGATTACCGCGACAGCCTCTATTCAAACAGAATGCCCTACCCTGCTGTACGCTACGATTACATGAAGCTTTTGTCTGAATATGTGATCAACGGATTCTACAAGCCGTTCACGCAAAAAAGCCATGACCTGGGGGCATATTCACGGGTTCAGTGCGCCGGCGCCCCCTGCGACATCATTTCCTCCTATGCTTCTGTGGATATTCCCGAAAGCGAGGCACTGCTCTATGAACCTGCCTTTGCCAACATAGTAGCTTCAGCGGCTGGGCTATCCGGCAAAAAAGTGGTAACCTCTGAAACTTTTACCTGTCTGTATGGATGGCCCCGCGACCATCATTCCGAAGAACAGACTGCCGACCTGAAACTCGTGGCCGATGCGGTCTTCGCCAACGGGGTAAATCATATCATCTGGCATGGAAAACCGCTTAATCCGGCTGGGCAGGATACATTTAAATTCTATGCATCCGTTCATGTGGGGAAGAGCGGATCACTTGCACCAGAGATCCCGTCTTTCAATAAATACATGGAAAAGGTATCAGGATACCTGAAACAGGGGAAGGCAGTTTCGAAAGTGGCTGTTTACCTGCCAACAGAAGATACCTGGGTAGCCGGAGAACTTCCCATCGAAAAACAGTTTATTTGGGCCTGGGGTGAATATGAACATCGTTACACTTATCTTCCTGCTGAACTCAGGTCCTGGCGTCCGCTCTGGATCAACGGGGAATTTCTTCAAAAGGCCGATCTTCACGATGGCATCCTTCAAGCAGGTGATCTTTCATTTTCGGCTTTTTACATGAATGTCAAATTCATGGATATATCCTCACTACGAAGAGTAGTGGAATTGGCTGGGAAGGGCCTGCCAGTCTGTTTGAAACGAGTACCCTGCGAACCCGGTTTTTATCCTTCCGGCAATGAATATGGGTTACTTTTGAATAAGTTGAAAGCAATGAAAAATGTGAAAACCTCGTGGCAGGCAATGCCCTTGATTTCTCCGCTTGTAAAAGGAAGTGACAAAACGGATTTCTGGTGCAGGGAGACCAGCGAAGGATTGACAGTATTCTTTGCCAACCCGCATGCGCAGTGGCTTAAGTTTCCACTTGCATACGGGCAATCCCTCAACACTAAAACAGACACGATCAACATCAAAATTCATTATAAAGGAAAAGAAATTCCTTATTCCCTGATATTTCAACCTTATCAGTCAATTTTGATCCGGATCGGAAAGGATGGCACCATATCACCAGTGGACATTGGATTCAATCCAAAAACTCCGGTTTATATCCCCCGATTCAAAACCGGAAAAGAGAAATGGGAAGTAGGGTCCCAACAAAAATAGCAGTCAAAAGATGGAAGTCAGACAAGCATACGACAGCTGGGCCGACCAGTACGACACCAACGACAACAAGACAAGGGATCTTGAAGCATTGGCCTTAAAAGATAATTTGGCTGATCTGGCATTTGATTCTTGTCTTGAAATCGGCTGCGGTACTGGAAAAAATACAAGATGGCTGCTGTCAAAATCGAAGGAAATACTGGCTGTCGATCTGTCTGAAGAAATGCTGTCAAGGGCAAAGAAGAAAATTCAATCAGGAAAAGTACAATTCCTGCAAGCCGATATGAATCAACCATGGACATTCATTACCCAAAAATATGACCTCCTTGTTTTCAGTCTGGTGCTTGAACACATTGAGAATCTGGATCCGGTTTTTGAAAAGGCATCCACTTCCTTAAATCAGGGAGGAATAGTTTACCTGGGAGAACTTCATCCGTTTAAACAATATACCGGTACAAAAGCCAGATTTGAAACGGCCGAAGGACTGCAGATCGTCAACTGTTTCAACCATCATGTATCTGATTTTACAGAATCAGCTAAAAAATATGGATTTGAAATCATGGACATCAAAGAGTATTTTGACAATGACAACAAACAGTCGGTACCGCGCATTTTAACCATCTTATTCAGAAAGTCATGATAAAATCCCTGGCCCATGTAGCACTTTTGGTAGATGATTACGATAAGGCAATCGAGTATTACCTGCATACCCTGAACTTCAAACTTCTTGAAGATACTGTGATATCTGACACCAAACGCTGGGTACTCGTCTCTCCTGGAAGTTCTGGAGGTTGCTCCATATTGCTCGCAAAGGCCTCGGATGAGGAACAAAAAAGCAGGATCGGCAATCAAACAGGAGGCAGGGTGTTCCTGTTCCTCTATTCCGACAACCTGCAGAGAGACTACCAGACCTTGCTCGACAATAAGGTAAGAATCATAGATCCTCCGAGAACTGAACCCTACGGATCCGTTTTCGTATTCAAGGATACCTATGGCAATTTATGGGATATGATAGAACCAAATCCAAAATAGACAGTATCAGGAAAGAACATAATTCAACATCTGCGAACAGACCCTGGAATTTATTTATTCTTCTATTCGCAATCGTTTTTTGATGAATGTTTAAGACGACCAACATTTCAAACATTTCAAACTTTTCAAACAAAAATATTAATGTCTTTTTTGCCTGTCACTTTCAGCCAACTCATCAAAGCCAAAGCCTCTGAACTGGGGTTTTCTGCCTGCGGGATCTCTCCGGCCAAAAGGCTGAAGGAGGATGACAACCGATTGATGCAATGGTTAGAATCAGGGTACCACGGTACGATGGCTTACATGGCCAATCATTTTGAAAAAAGAGTGAATCCGGCAGAATTGGTTGAGGGTGCAAAATCAGTAGTTTCTGTATTGCTCAATTACTACACTTCCAAAAAGCAGGAAGACCCTCAAGCACCGGTTATTTCTAAATATGCTTTGGGGAAAGACTATCATCAAGCAGTAAAGGAACGACTCTTTAGGCTCCTTTCCTACATTCAAACAGATCTTGCACCATGCGAAGGCAGGGTTTTTGCCGACTCGGCGCCTTTGCTGGAAAAAGCGCTGGCCAGCAGGGCCGGACTCGGATGGATCGGGAAAAATACCCTGTTGATCAGCCCCAAACTTGGCAGTTTCCTGTTTATTGGTGAACTAGTTCTCGATCTGGAACTGGATTACGATGAACCATTTGGGAACAATCTTTGCGGATCATGCAGCAGATGTATGGACAGTTGTCCCACAGGAGCAATTATCTCCCCGTCGTTGCTGGATGCTACCAAATGCATTTCATACCTCACCATAGAGACAAAGGATGAAATTCCTGAACAATTGGCCGGAAGCCTCTCAAACCGCCTTATTGGTTGCGACATCTGCCAGGAAGTATGCCCATGGAACAGCAGATCGGAGCAACATCAGGTCCCCGAATTTCAACCAATACAGGAACTGCTGGAAATGACTGTCCCGGAGTGGCAAATTCTTGAAAAGCCCACCTACAAAAGGCTTTTCAAAGGTACCGCCGTAGAACGTGCCGGGTTTGACCGCATGAAAAATACACTGGGATTTCTCTCAGGCTCAAAATGATACTATCTTTGCTGTTCAAGTAATGATGGAATTTTCGGAGTCCATCAATCCAAAATCGAAAATCCAAAATCCAAAATCCACCCTTCGACCCCTTCGACAGGCTCAGGGACCGAAGAATCAGGGACCGGAGTGTTAATCTAAATTTTTCAGATTGAATATGAAAGAACAAAACTGGACCTCTTTCGATGGCCTCAACTTATACGCAGTTCTGGAGTATCCATTGGTTCCACCTAAGGCAGTACTGGCATTTGTACATGGACACGGGACGCATTGCAGGAGGTACGAAGAGTGGTTTGGTTCATTTGTCAGGGAGGGCTTCGCAATCATCTCATTCGATCTCAGAGGTCATGGTCATTCAGGAGGAAAACAGGGAACGATCCACAGATATTCAGAGTATCTGGCCGATGTAACCCTTATGATGCAGAAAGCCAGGGAAAATTTCCCGGATATTCCCATTGTGCTCTATGGACACAGCATGGGAGCAACCATCGTCATGTCCTGGTTGGAACTAAAGGAAAACCTGCCGGAGATGGCCATCCTGGCATCATCCTGGCTGGAACTGGCACAGCCACCAGGCCAACTTAAAAGTCTGGCCATCTGGCTCGCAGATTCAATCCTGCCGCAGGTTACGATCAATACCGGACTGAAATCCAGGGACTTTGCCCCACCTTCACCAAATACTCCCCCAAAAGAGCGGGACCCCCTGATGCACAAAAGAATTTCTGCGCGCTGCTTCAGAGAGGTGCAGCGGGCAAGTAAAAAAATCAATTCCGAAAGTTTACCCGACACAATCCCGATGCTGTTCATGCATGGCACCCACGACAAGGTTTCTGTTCCTGCAGCAGCAGAAAAGCTGGCGAACAGTCTTCCCGGCAGGGTTACCTTCCGGGAGTGGGAAGAAGGGCCTCACCAGTTGCATGCCTGGGATCAAAATGACAAGGTGACCAAATTTACCATCGAATGGATAAACAAGCAACTATGATAGCTTTTCGAACAGAAGTCGCAATGCCGAAAATTCCGAGGCAACTCTCCTACCGGCGAAACATCGTGATGATCGGGTCCTGCTTTACTGAAAACATTGGGAATAATTTACAGAATCTTTGCTTTCCCGTTTTGACCAACCCATGCGGTATATTGTACAACCCGGCTTCCATCGCAACAAACGTCGAATTCCTGATAAGTGAAAAATGTTTTCAGGCATCAGACCTTTTCTATGCCAACGGTTTGTGGAATAATTTCTCATTCCATAGTCGGTATTCACATCCCGACAAAGAGATTGCACTGGACCTGATGAACAATTCTGTCTCGCTGGCTGCCGCTCAAATAAAAACGGCCTCTCATCTGTTCCTTACCTTCGGAACATCATGGGTTTACAGGGAAAAAGAACTAGGCACAATCGTCGGAAATTGTCACAAACTTCCTGCGAAAAGGTTTTTCCGCGAAAGATTGTCAGTAGAAGAGATGACAAGCCAATGGATTGGTTTGCTGGATCGGCTTTTCACTATTCTACCGGAATTGAGCATCGTATTAACCATAAGTCCGATTCGTCATTTAAAAGATGGCAACTTCGAAAATCAGGTTAGCAAATCAGGGCTCTTTTTGCTTGTCGATAATTTGATGTCATGGTATGGATCAGTAAAAATCACCTATTTCCCTTCTTATGAATTGGTAATGGACGAGTTGCGCGATTACAGGTTCTATGCAAGCGACATGTTACATCTGAGTGAGACCGCAACAGCTTATGTTCAGGAAAAATTCAACGACGTTTTCCTGAATAACGAAAACAAGGAAATTGTTTCAAAGGTGGAAAAGATAGTTAAAGCGTTGTCTCACAAACCATTTACTGCTGATAATTCCGCTTATCATGATTTACTTTCCAGACTCAATAATGAAATTATTCAACTCGCCACCGACTATCCTTATGTCAATTTCGAAAAATTAATAATTGATATCATTCAAAAAAAGGGGATGTAAATTTTTTTTAACGAAAGCTTTGCTTATTTTTAACCTATCTGGCCAAGTATTTATCTTACCTTACGGCCATTCAATTTTTTAATAGTTCGTAAATTATGGGATATCTGCATTTTGATAAAGATAAACTGGTCAATTTATCCTATTCACTGGAACGCGAAACCTTGCGGACCAATCGGGGAGGCGCCTATTCATCCACCACCCTGGCCGGATGCAATACGCGTAAATACCACGGTTTACTCGTAGTTCGATTAGACGAGTTGGATGGCGGTAAACATGTGCTGCTATCCACTTTGGATGAAACAGTCATTCAGCACGATGCTCAGTTTAATCTTGGAATTCATAAATTTCCGGGTGATTTTTACGAACCCAAGGGTCATAAGTACATTCGAAATTTTGAATTTGATACCATTCAAAAACATACTTATCGTGTTGGCGGAGTTATTCTGACCCGAACACGGTTACTCGTCGAACATGAAAATCAGATATTGATAAAATACACCCTTGAAGAGGCAAATAGTCCGACCAAACTTAGGTTCAAACCTTTTATGGCTTTCAGGAGCGTCCATTCTCTCTGCAAGGCCAACCTCTATGCCAACTCAAAATACACGCCGGTTGCCAATGGAATCCGTATGAAACTGTATGACAGCTATCCCGATTTTTTCATGCAGCTGTCAAAAGAATGCGATTTCGTTCCGGTACCCGACTGGTTCAAAAATATTGAGTACATCAAGGAGCAGGAGAGGGGCTACGAATTTCAGGAAGATCTTTTCGTACCAGGCTATTTCGAGGTTTCTATCCAAAAGGGAGAATCAATCATTTTTTCCGCTTCGACGACCGAACAAAAACCATCAGGCTTCCTGAAACTATACGAAAGCGAGAAAAAACTGCGCATACCCAGAGACTCATTTATCAATTGTCTTTATAATTCAGGCTTGCAGTTCCTTTGGGAACGACCCGATGGAGTGGATCTCATCGCAGGTTATCCCTGGTACGAATCCATCACACGACAGACTTTGCTTTCATTAGCAGGGATCTTCCTAAGCAGAGATGATGTAAAAAGTTTCGAAGCTGTTTTGCAAACCAATCTGAACCGGTTAAAGAACGGATTATTACCAAAATATGCCGGTCAGGAAAGTTTCTTTGACACTTCAGATGCCCCTTTGCTGGTATTCAATGCAATGCAGGAGCTGGAAAAATTCAAGCCAGCCAAAGAAATCTGGAATACTTACGGCAAATACCTGAAAGAAATTTTAGTCAACTACCGTGAAGGTACTGATTTCAATATCCACATGCAGGAAAACGGATTGATCTACGCCAAAAAAGATGGCGTTGCCCTCACCTGGATGGACGATTACTTTAACGGGGAGCCTGTCACCCAAAGGGGAGGACTGACTGTCGAAATCAATGCCTTGTGGTACAATGCAGTTTCTTTTGCATTAAGGTTGGCAGAAGCTTCTGGCGATAAAACTTTTGTGAAAGAATGGAAACATTTGCCTGCCCTGATCGCAGAATCATTTCTCTCCCTCTTCTGGAGTGAGGAACGAAATCAGTTGGCTGATTATATTGATGGAATCTTCACCGACTGGTCGATACGTCCAAATATGCTCCTGGCCGCATCCCTTGATTTATCTCCATTGTCCCGAACTCAGAAAAAAATGATCGTTAGCACTGTGCGCAACGAACTTCTGACACCAGTCGGAATTCGCACACTTACTCCTAACGATCCTGCCTACAAAGGAATGTCGGGTGAGTGTGCGAATGATTTTTCCGAGGCCGCGCACCAGGGAACTGTTTATCCATACTTGATCTATCCTTTCGTGAAGACTTACCTCGAAGTTCACAAAGCAGGTGGTCTTTCTTTTGCTAAAAATTGTCTGGAAGGATTTAAAAACGAGATGTCTGAAAATTGCATAGGAACCCTCTCTGAATCTTACGAAGGTAATCCACCTCATACTGCAAAGGGTTCCATCTCACAGGCATGGAATGTAGCGGGAGTCATTATGGCCAGTAAACTGGTTGAAAAATTCGAAGAAGAAGGTAAAATCAAAGCTAACTAAACCAAAGATATGAAGGTATTGATGTTTGGATGGGAATTTCCCCCTCATATAAGCGGTGGTCTTGGGACGGCAAGTTTCGGCCTGACCAGGGGGTTGGCTCAGTTTGATGACATTGAAGTGCTTTTTGTTGTACCCAAGGCATACGGCGATGAAGATGACACGGCCGTGAAAAAAATAATCGGGGCCAACGAGATTCCCATTACCCGGAAGCACGTGAATGTTTACAATTCAGATCATCAGATCGATATTACAGAGGTTCAGTCCAACCTGATTCCCTATGCCGATCCTGAAGAGTTCTGGCAATTAACCCAGCAACGGCTCTCTGCTTCCACCAGGTTTGTGCAGACAGATGCACAAGGCAAAATACCTTTTTCCGGGAAATATGGGGCTAATCTTCTCGAAGAGATTGCAAATTATGCAATTGTAGCCGAGTACATCGGCCGTGAATACGTTTTTGACGTAATTCATGCACACGACTGGTTGGCTTATCCTGCAGGCATTGCTGCCAAACGTGTAAGCGGCAAACCCCTTGTAATCCATGTTCACGCCACAGACTTCGACCGCAGCGGTGGAAGTGTTAATCCAAAAGTATACGCGATCGAACGGGAAGGAATGGAAATTGCTGATCAGATTATCACTGTCAGCAACCTGACCAAAAAGATTGTCATCGAAAAATATGGTATCAACCCAAAAAAAATTACCACGGTCTACAATGCGGTTGAACCCGTTGAAAACAAGGATACCGAGCTGTTTAAAAGGGGTATCAACGACAAGATTGTTACTTTCCTTGGGCGTATTACAATGCAAAAAGGACCTGAATATTTCATCGAAGCCGCCTATCAGGTTTTGAAACGTACCGAAAACGTCCGTTTTGTGATGGCTGGAAGTGGCGATATGATGGAAAAAATGATCCGGCGAACTGCCCGCCTGGGGATCTCTGACAGGTTCCATTATACCGGTTTTCTGAAAGGGGATGATGTCTTTGATATGTTCCGCATGAGCGATGTCTATGTCATGCCTTCTGTTTCTGAACCATTTGGAATTTCTCCGCTGGAAGCCATGATGACGGATGTTCCCGTAATCATTTCTAAACAGTCTGGAGTAGCAGAGATCCTGACGCATGCAATTAAAGTAGATTTTTGGGACATCAATGCCATGGCAGATGCCATTTACGGCATCATAAAATATCCGGCACTTTCTGCCATGTTCAGAAAATTCGGCAGGGTAGAGGTCGATAACCTGCAATGGAAACATTCGGCAGCCCACGTACGAGAGGTGTATAAAAAAGCAATGAGATAATTCACATCGATAATAGTTCAAACCATGAAGACAATTTGCCTAAATTTTCAGATTCACCAACCATTCCGCTACCGTAAGTACCGGTTTTTTGATATCGGCAATGATTCCTATTATTACGATGACTATGCCAATGAAACGATCATGCGCAAGATTGCAGATAATTGTTATCTTCCTGCCAACCATATCCTTCTGAAGCAAATAAAAAAATTAAAGGGGAAATTTAAAGTCTCATTTTCCATTTCCGGAGTAGCAATGGATCAGTTCAGGCTCTATGCCCCCGAAGTGATAGATTCTTTCAGGGAGCTTGCGGCCACGGGAGCAGTTGAATTCCTCTCGGGTACCTACGCAAATTCACTGGTTTCACTGGTGGATGAGGAACTATTTACCAGGCAGGTGAAAGCACATGATGATCTGATTGAGGAGCTTTTTCAGCAAAAACCAAAAGTTTTCCGCAATTCAGAATTGATTTATTCTGACGAACTGGGCGACCTGATTTACAGGATGGGCTTTGAAACTGTCCTTACAGAAGGTGCTAAGCACATTCTTGGCTGGAAAAGTCCCAATTACCTGTACTGCAATGCGCTAAATCCAAGACAGAAAGTATTGATGCGAAACTACCGGCTCAGCGACGACCTCTCCTTCCGTTTCTCCAATTCATCCTGGAGCGAATATCCGCTTACCGCAGCAAAAATGACGCGGTGGCTTCTGGAATTACCCAAACAGGAGGAAATCGTTAATATTTTTCTGAATTACGAAACCTTCGGTGAGATTCAGAAGAAAAATACAGGAATCTTTGATTTTCTGGACACCCTGCCTGAAATGATCCTGAAAACCAAAGAACTCACCTTCTCCACTCCAAGTGAGGCTGTCAAAGCCCTGCAACCCGTATCTGCCGTTCATGTAATGCACCCAATATCCTGGGCGGATGAAGAACGCGACCTTTCTGCCTGGCTTGGAAATGAACTACAGAAAGATGCATTCCATCATCTGTATGAATTAAGAGACAGAGTCAAAAAATGCACGGATAAACAAATTTTGAAAGATTGGATCTATCTGCAATCCAACGACCATCTCTATTATATGTGCACAAAGTTCTTCTCGGATGGTGAAGTACACAAGTTTTTCAATCCATATGGTAATCCTTATGAGGCATTTATCAACTATATGAACGTGCTGAGTGACTTTACCCTTCGCCTGAACGATCTTGTTCCAATCGATGAAAATGAGCAGGAAATGACCAAACTTAAAAAGGTCATTGAAGAGAAATCCATAAAATTGGTGGAAGCAGAACTGGAACTTAAAAAACTCAGAAAAACTCCACCGGTTCAAGGAAAAACAAAGGAAAAACTGGCTACAAAAACTGTTAAAAAGCCAAAAACAACAAAGAAAACGGCTTCGAAATAACCAATGTAATATGAAGTAATTGTTATAAATACGGTAACTTTCCATAAAAGAGGCCGTATTTATATGTAAATGAACGGCAAAATTGGTATTATTGCGACCCAATTTAACCGACACATCGAAGTGTCCTTTTGTGTTAATATAACTGATAGAATGGAAGAAACATATTTTAAAAATCTGAGACAACCCGAAAATAGCAACCCAACCTGGAAGAAAATTATTGTTGAATCAGCCTTGCCAGCAGAACTGACCACTTTGCGCACAATTTCGCGTAATCTCTGGTGGGTATGGAATGTAGATGCCAGAGCGCTCTTCAATGAAATCGATCCATTCATTTGGGAAAATTGCGAACACAATCCAATCATTCTTCTTGAACAAACCAGTCACGATCGTTTCCAGGAATTAAAAGCCAATGAATCTTTCGTTCTCAGAATGAAATCCGTTGAAAATCAATTCAACAGATATCTGAATGAACGGAAAAAACTGCGCGGTCCCAAAATTGCCTATTTCAGCATGGAATTCGGACTGCACTCCAGTTTGAAAATTTATTCAGGTGGTTTGGGTGTTCTTGCCGGCGATTACCTGAAAGAGGCAAGCGATTCCAAGGTTGACATGACTGCCATTGGACTATTGTACCGTTTCGGCTATTTCAAACAGGTTATTTCTACTAATGGCGAGCAACTTGCCAATTATGAACCCGAACATTTCTCCAAAATACCAATTCAACCCGCACTGGACGAAAAAGGCGAATGGATAACCATCGAAGTCAGGATGCCCAATCGCATAGTTTATGCAAGAGTTTGGTATGTGAACGTTGGAAATATAAAACTATACCTTCTTGATACAGATTTCGAAGGCAATGACGAACAGGACAGATCCATTACCCACCATTTGTATGGAGGTGACAATGAAAACAGGCTCAAACAGGAGATGATCCTAGGTTTGGGCGGTATTCGTGCCCTGGAAATGCTTGGCATACAATCTGATATATACCATTGTAATGAAGGCCATGCCGCATTCATTGGTCTGGAGCGTATTTACAACATTAAGACCAAATCAAATCTCGACTACTCTGAAGCCAAAGAGATTGTAAGAGCATCGACACTTTTTACCACTCATACTCCCGTTCCGGCCGGACACGATTCTTTCCCAGACGAACTTTTTAAATCATACATGGATCCCATTGCGCTGCAGTTGCAAATAACAATGGATGAAATGATGATGCTCGGAAAAGCAGGAAGCAATGAAAGCAGGTTCAATATGAGTTTTCTGGCTGCCAATCTTTCCCAGGAAATCAATGGTGTAAGTAAATTACACGGAGATGTAAGCAAACAATTGCTGATTGAACTGTATCGCGGATTCCTTCCGGAAGAACTGGACAACATCGGATACGTCACAAATGGTGTTCACTATCCCACATGGGCTGCTGCCGACTGGAAATCAGTACATGATCAAATTCTCTCGGCAGAAGAAATGGCCGACGATATCCACGAATATGAGGAAGGCAGCGAATTGCGTGCCTGGAGAAATATTTACAAAGTGCAGGATAAACTGATCTGGGATACCAAATCAAAACTTCGCGAACAACTCATCGAATTCATCAAGAGACGTTTTACGGACATTCATATCCAGAGAAACGAAAATCCAAAATACATTTCAGAAGCCATTTCAAAGCTGAATCCTAAAGCCTTGACAATCGGATTTGCAAGGCGTTTCGCTACCTACAAGAGGGCACACCTGCTTTTCCGGGACTTGGAACGTTTGGCCAAGATCATCAACAATCCAGATCGCCCGGTTCAGTTTCTTTTCGCCGGTAAAGCACATCCCGCCGATAAGGCTGGTCAGGATCTGATCAAATACATCATAGACATCTCCAAAAGACCTGAATTTATAGGCCGGATACTATTCCTGCAGAACTACGACATGAATATCGCCAAAATGTTGGTGCAGGGTTGCGATGTATGGATGAACACTCCTACCAGGCCCCTCGAGGCTTCAGGGACATCCGGCGAAAAAGGGGTTATGAATGGAACACTTCACTTCTCAGTCCTAGATGGTTGGTGGGTAGAAGGATACAAACAGGATGCCGGCTGGGCATTGCCGCTTGAAAATTCATTCGACATTCCTGAACTTCAGGACGAACTTGATTCGGAGGCAATCTACGGTATTCTCGAAAATGAAATTGTTCCGGCTTACTATTACCGCAATGATAAAAATATCCCGGTCCTATGGGTCGACTTCATTAAAAATACTTTCGCCGAAGTTGTGCCTCAGTTTACGACCAAACGGATGATGAAAGACTATTTTACACGCTATTACATTCCACAATCAGAGCGTACAGCTCTCCTGAAAGCGGACAACTTTTTGAAAGCCAAAGAACTGGCTGCCTGGAAATCCCGAATACTTAATGTGTGGAATACCATTGAAGTGAAAAATATCCAGATATCAGACGGAATCACCAATACTTATGAAATGGGTAAACCTTACCCTTCACACGTAACTCTTGATCTGAAAGGACTGACACCCGGAGAAATAGGAGTGGAACTGATTGTCGCTACAGGTAATGACGAACCTCGTTTTGTCGCAAAATATGATTTTTTGGTAGAGAAAGCGGAGGATGCATTTGCACACTACTCCCTGGACCTGACTTTGAAAAAACCGGGAGCCTACAATTACGGATTAAGAATCTATGCCAAAAATAAGGCACTGCCTAATCGTCAGGATTTTAGACTATTGAAGTGGCTTTAAATTGAACTCCTTATAGTCTGTTGAAGAGAATTTTATTGAGTAGATCGTCCTTGTATTTGGACGATACCTTCAATTGCTCACCGGTTCTTAATTCGACCAATCCTCCCTGTGCCTTGATATACCGCACTACATTCACCAGATTCACCAGATGACTTCTGTGTATTCTTACAAAACCCAGCGGTGTAAGAAGGTTTTCGAATTCCAGAAGTGTTCTGCTCACTACCTTCTCAGGCTCTTCCTTAAAGATGATCCTTGTATAGTTTCGCATTCCTTCGCAACGGACAATTTTATCAACAGGAATAATGGCAAAACCGCTCATTTCAGGTAGGGCTATGGTCTTACATCCACTTTCTCCGTGCGATAAAAAATTTGCTTTCAGCGCATTTACAGCAATTTTACTGTCGGGTCTTTTTACTTTAGGTATTTTGGAAACGGCCCTCACCAGGTCTTCAATCATAATAGGTTTAACCAAATAGTCAAAAGCAGAATATTTGAATGCCTTGAGGGCATACTCACTATAGGCTGTGGTAAAAATAATCCTGAAATCGATGTCCTTGATCTGGTCGAGTAAGTCAAATCCGGTCCCATCTGGCATATTGATGTCCAAAAATACCAAATCCGGTCCTGTACGTTCAATTAATTCAATGCCTTCCTTCACAGATTTTGCTTCACCTGACAACTCTACATTATCTATCGTATTTCTAAGAATCTCTCTCAATACAACCCTTGAGTAATAATCATCATCTATAATTACTGCCTTTAGCATAAGGAAATTGGCTTATATATATTTTTCTCGGTAATCTTTTTCTTCTCAGCAAAAGATATCTCACCCGTTTCTTTCATGGGTGGGTTTGTATATAAACAAAGAAATACCGAAATTGATTTGTAGAAATGAATCTTTTTTGAAAAAAACACAAATTCCTTCCACTTTTATGCATCTATGATTTGTTTTTTAAAGGTCGCAGGAATCGAAGATCTACGAAGAAAATAGTCATTGGAAATATATTCATTCCAATTGGTGATTGCAAAATCATGACTATTTCAGATATTTGTAAAAAAAACGGATGGCTTCAATTCTTTGTTTGGAGACTTCAACCGAAGTTTGCTCCGTCGCTCTCTCAGTCGGTGGGAGAGCAGTTACAGTGAGGGAAGACACGAGCGGAAAAAACCATGCACTGTTACTCGCACGCTTCATTGAAGAAGTGATGAAAGAAACAAATTTGCCATTCAGCGGACTTGATGCGATCGCCGTTTCAGGAGGACCTGGTTCCTATACCGGATTAAGAATCGGCGTTTCAACGGCCAAAGGACTCTGTTATGCCTCCTCCTTGCCCATGATTGCCATATCATCCCTGGAGGCTATGGCATATCACGTCATCAACAAACCGTACATTTTCGGAATCGAAAAAAAAGAGTCCGTTCTCTATTGCCCAATGATAGATGCCCGAAGAATGGAGGTCTATGCTTCAGTCTATAATCATGCGATGGAGAAAATACGCCGAATTCAGGCTGATGTAATAGACCAGGGATCTTTTGCATCATTTCTTGAAATTCATAAAATTCTTTTTTTCGGGAATGGTGCCGATAAATGTAAAACTACCCTGCAGCATCCCAATGCTCTTTTCATTGATCACATTACCACTTCAGCATGCTATCTGGCTGAACTCGCCGAGACGGCTTTTAATGCAGGAAACTTTGTGGATGTTGCCTATTATGAGCCCTATTACCTGAAAGATTTTGTGGCAACAATTCCTACGAAAAATATTTTTCATTCAAATAAGGACACCAATCTTCTTCAGGGATGAAAAAAATACTGATCATCACTTACTATTGGCCTCCTAGCGGCGGTGCAGGTGTTCAGCGATGGCTGAAGTTCTCCAAATATTTGCCGGAATTTGGATACGAACCTGTTATTCTTACAGTGGATGAAAAACAAGCCTCCTATGCCCAGATTGATAAGTCCCTTTTAAAGGAAGTCAGTCCCGATCTGGCAGTGTATAAAACCAAAACTTTTGAACCCTATAACCTCTACAGAAAACTGTCCGATAAAAAAGAGATTCCATACGGCGGATTTTCTAACCAGAAAAAAATTACTGTTTTCGAGAAATTATCGCGGTTTGTTCGCGGAAACTTCTTTATGCCCGATCCCAGGAAGGGGTGGAACAAGTACGCCCTGAAAAAGGCGCTTGAACTGATTCGCTCTGAAAAAATTGAAACCGTAATCACCTCCGGACCGCCTCAGTCTACCCACCTGATTGGCCGAAAAATTAAACATCTGACAGGAATCAGATGGATCGCCGACTTCAGGGATCCCTGGACCGATATCTATTATTACAAAGATCTGTTTCACTCACCTTTAGCAGCAGCTTACGATAAAAAACTGGAAAAAAAAGTACTGACCGAAGCCGATAAGATTATCACAGTAAGTGCAGAAGTTGCAAAGCTATTGCTCAACAAAATTCCCGGCTCCGGCGAAAAAATAGTTGTCATCCCCAACGGTTACGATGAATCCGACTTTGATAACACTTCAAATGTCAGCAATGATTTCTTTACCATTGCCTATATCGGCACCATATCAATGAGTTACAGGATCGGAGGCTTTATAGATGCTGTTTCGCAACTACCCGAAAATATCAGGGAACAAATGAAAATCCGTTTTGTAGGAAATGTTCCCGATGAAATCCTCAACCTGTTCCAGCTGAAGAATCTGGGATCCATGGTCGAAGTGCTGGGTTATGTCCCCCATGAGATGGCCGTCGCACAAATGGTAAATGCATCCATGCTGATCATGGCCATTCCGGATTCTCCTGACAACAAGGGAATTGTCACAGGAAAATTCTTTGAATACCTGGCAGCCGGACGACCCATTCTGGCAATCGGTCCTTTGGATGGGGATGTAGATCTTCTGGTGCAAAAATGTACGGCAGGAAAATTCGTTTCCTATGATGAAACGGAGAAAATGAAGTCGTATATCCTCGAAATATTTGATTTGTACCAAAAAGGTACTGTTTGGCATGAAACATCAGGAACGGACAGATATACACGGCGAAACCTGACAAGGGAGTTAACAAGTCAACTTTGATTCAATTACCATGAACAAAAAGAGAATCAAAAGAAAATCTATATTGTTTGTCTACACGGGGTTTTCCACATTCGTGAAAAATGATTTCCATATTTTATCCTCCGCCCATACGGTAGAAAAATACCAGTTCGCACCCGTAAAAGGAATCTCCAAAAATGCCTGGCAAATGTTCAAACAGTTATTTTTCCTCCTGATTCACGGCTGGAAGTATGACGTATTCTATTGTTGGTTCGCTGATTACCACTCCTTTCTGCCAGTACTCTTCGCAAAAATATTCGGGAAAAAAGCCTTCGTGGTGATAGGTGGATATGATGTCTGCCGTATCCGGAATATGAACTATGGGGCTTTTTGTACTCCTTTTCGTGGCTGGTTTTGTGCAAATTCGATGAGAAAGGCATCATGTGTCCTTCCCGTATCGAAGTATGTTGCCAGAAAAGTTAAAGTCATTGCACCCGCGACTAAAACTATCATGATTTACAACTGTGTGCCTGCAATTCCATCGAATACATCCGAAATACAAAAAACGGATACCATTCTCACAGTTGGTCTGATCGACAATGAACGTACTTTTTTCCTCAAAGGTATCGACACTTTCATCGAAATCGCAAGGCAATTGCCTGGATTCCATTTTCAGATAGTCGGCATTAATCAGGAAACCCTGTCACATAAACAGGGTAATATCCCCATTAACCTCTGCCTTTGCGGTAGGGTATCACCTGAGGAATTGGGTTCCTTTTACCAAAAAGCCAGGATATACTGCCAACTCTCACGCTCTGAATCTTTCGGTGTCTCCATCGCGGAAGCCATGTCTTACGGGGCTTACCCCATCGTAACAAATGAAGGCGGAATGCCGGAAGTCGTAGGAGCAGTAGGTGCTGTGGTGGAAAGAGATCCGCATTTGATTGCGGGACTCATCACGGACCGGTTGCTGAAAGATGGCTTTCCGGATGAAAAGAGAATACAGATGCAGGTATCCGTTCTGTTTTCAAAAAGACAACGTGCCGAATCCCTTTTGCAATTAATCGATACCATATAGCAATTGTAAATGCACCTACTTTGTGCCCTTTGTGTATTACCTTTGTGTCCTTCGTGGTAAAATTTTATAACCGCTAAATATTACTTTCCTCCAATGATCTCAAAAATAGCCACCATGAACAACGGCATCGCCTGCAAAATATGTGGAAACACCTATAACAACAGTATCCACCTGGCCACGGAACGGCTCCTGAACCTTCGTGACGAATTCCAATACCTCGAATGTGCCAATTGCTATTGCCTGCAAATTGTCGAAACACCCGAAAACCTTTCCAAATACTATCCCGGCGAATATTACTCCTTCAGGCAGCCAAAATTCGGCCTGAAATTAAACCCGGTCGTCCATTTCCTCAAGAAAAGCCTGTTGAGACATTATTTGCACAAATTTGACCCTGTCGGAGCGCTAATTTCGATCGTTTTACCGCATCCATTCCCCTGGATGAAGAAAGACCTGCTCGGCTTCCAATCTTCCATCCTCGACGTTGGCTGCGGCTCAGGGAGGGTTATCCTGTCTATGCGGCGCAGCGGATTCCGTAATCTGACAGGGATCGATCCATTTCTGGAAAAGGACCTCCAAAATACAGGCGACCTGAAAATCCTGAAAAGAGACCTTTTCGAAATGACTGGTCAATTCGATTTCATCATGTTGCACCACGCGTTCGAACACATGGACCACCCCGATAAAGTTTTGGCCAAAATCAAAGAGTTGCTCAAACCTACCGGAAAACTGCTTATCAGGATTCCTGTTGCCAACTCCCACGCCTGGCGGAAATACCGTACCCACTGGTTTGCGCTCGATGCTCCGCGACATCTGTTCCTGCATACCACCCACAGTATTCACCTTTTGGCCTGCAAAGCCGGACTGAAAATTGACAGCATTGGGTATGATTCTTCCTTCGTACAGTTTGCATCCAGCGAAAAATACCTGCGCGACATCCCCTACTCCGATGATTTTTCGATGTTTTCCAAAAAACAGATGAAGGATTTTTCACGGGAAGCTGCCCGACTTAACAGCATCAATGACGGCGATTGCGCGTGTTTCTATCTCTCAGTGAAATAATTCGACCTTATTTCTCCGTATACGACCTTTTTCCCAAGACCCTGGCCAAACCTTCCACATCCAAATGAAACAGGCTGAAAAACCAGCCCACGACAGCCCTCAGTTTCCAAACCGGTTCTGACATGCCATATCCGAAAATCGCTTTGCTATAATCTTTCCTAGCGGAGGAATATTCTCTCCGGATGAGTTTGTACCGGCCCGAGCGGGCCCGGGCAATCACCAGTCTGCCCCTGTAATAATGATCCAGCCTTTTATTTTCAGTCTTCAACATTTCTGCTTCTGAACTTTCGAGGAACAATTTGGCCATTTTATAAAATCCTTCCGTCATCTCAGCCGGATAGGTCTTGGTCACCTGGGTGGCATAGTTCCGCCAGTTCCCAAGTATTTCCGGGATGAAGATAAAACGGCCGGCCATCGCCAGTTCATAAAGAGTCGGAAGATCCACCAGAGGCAATCCAAACACCTGCTTAAAGCCGCCAGTCTTCATCAATGCTTCTTTCCTGATCAGAATAGTCAGTGCGGGGATGCAATTCCTGTAAAGAAAGATATTCATGATGCTTCCCACAGGATCATTGAAATACAAATTTGCATCAGGCGCGACGGGATCGGGTGAGGTATAATAAACTACCGTTTGATCTGCATTCACGCATCGTGCCATGCTCCAGCAAACAACTGCCTCCGGATCCTTTTGCATGTATGCCACCTGCTTTTCGAGTTTATCGGGCGTCCAGCAGTCGTCGCCTTCCAGGATGGCAAGATATTCACCCCTGGAAATTTCAACCCCTTTGTTATAGGTTTCCGAGAGCCTGAAAATACCCACATTTTCCTGGCTGATCAGTCTGATGCGGCGATCGGTATCCCGGTAGGCAGCAGCTATCTCTGCGGTGCGATCGGTGCTCCCATCGTTGAGGATAATCATCTCCCAGTTGGGATAGGTCTGGGCCAAAACCGATTCGATGCAATCAGTCAGGTATTTTTCGTGGTTGTAGGTCGGAGAAATAATCGATACAAGCGGGGTTTCCATCTTTAACTATCTGATTATTTTCAACATTTTCAGAAAATGATCCGCTGTCTTGTTCAGATCATCAGATATCCTGAAAAAATAGACCGGGAGCAAAAACAACAGGCTGAATACTGTACTCCGGATTAAAATATCCAGGATGAAATGAAACTTTACAGGGATGGCATAGGAGATGGCAAAGGAAACAACTCCGATCAGAATCACATAGACAAATCGAAGATTGTAAGGTTGCAGGTCGTATTTAATCCAGAGGAAGAGGAATCGCATCAAATTCAGCAAACCGAGCGCCGCGGCGCTGCTGATTGCTGCACCTGTCAACCCCCAAAGTGGAATCAGAACAAGATTGAGGGCTACCAACACAACAACCAGAATCAGAAGCAGATAAGATTGCACCTTGTAATATTTGGAGGTGCCCATCAGCGAACTGTTGGCCCCGGTGGCCATATCCAGCAGGCAACCCAATCCGATGAAGAAGATCACCCATTTGCCGGAAAGATAATCCAATCCAATGATCTGCATAATGTTGCCTATATTCAGCCAGATACCGAGAAACAGGAAGGATCCGATGACAAAGAGAGTCAGGCAGCTTTTCTCGTAGATATCTTTGAGTGTCTTGCGGTCGTCATTTTTCCAGGCTTCCGCCGCGGCTACATTCGCAATCTTGTAAATAGAGCGGGCCGGAAGACTAACCGCAATGCCGAAAAAGAAGACAATGGCATACACTCCCGCAGCTTCAAGGCCGAGCATCTTGTTAATCATGATCACGTCCACATTCTGGATCATAATCACCGAAAAACCGTTCAGGATACTAAACAACGACATGGCTCCGACGGAACGCAAAAGATCCTTGTCCAGGAATTTCAGGTCGAAGTGCAGGTTAAACTGGCCCTCCCTGATCAAAGTATAAAGAATATAAAAGGTAGGAACAGATATAGCCGCGATATAGGACAGCACAAACTGGTGAAAAGAAAGCAAGTCGAAATAATAGAGCCCGATCATCAGTATAATCAGCACCCTTTGAAACACCTCCCTCAGCCAGGTCCCGTGAACGCTGTTGTTCAATGCCGAATAGTAAATATCCAGGATGGAAAAAAATAGTTGGAAGAATACTAGCACAATCAGCCAGTTGATGTAACCTACGAGAAGTGTGGATTTTTCAAGGCTCATCTCCATAATCAAAGGTTTGAATAGCAGCAACAAAATAGCTGAAATGAGGAAGCCTATCATCCCGATAGAGAGGGCAAAAGGAAGAAAACCGTGGTGCTTTTTATCCGCTGTCCTGAAAAAAGGGAACAACCGGATAGTGGCACCGTTAATTCCAAGTGTTCCGAACTGGGCGATCATGGTAGAATAGGTGACGATGATCTTCAGTAATCCGATTTCGGCTTTCGAATAGATGTGAGGAAAGAGAATGGCTGTGGTTACAAAACCCAACAGAACACCCAGATAGATGTAAATGGTCCCTTTAACGGATTGTTTGACAATGATTCCCAACAGGATATAATTTTCAAATAAGGACAAAAGTAGGAAAAACCATTGTATAAAAAAATGTACTTTTACGACCGAATATCAACACAGTAGCCATGGATAACGTATCATTCAAAAAAGCCCTTCCACATCTGACCGCCGTTTTACTATTCCTGATTCTGCCGGCAATTTACTTTTCTCCCCAGCTAGAAGGGAAAAAACTGAACCAGCACGATACCAATACCGCTACCGGCATGGCCAAGGAGATCACGGATTACAACAAGACCCATTCCGATCTGGCCTTATGGACCAATTCCATGTTCGGTGGCATGCCTGCCTACCTGATCGGCCTGCCTACTTACTCCATGATCTCCCCCATTTACAGTATTTGCACCCTTTTCGACCAGAGACCTATCAGTTTCGTCTTTCTTTACATGATCGGGTTTTACATAGCTCTGCTCCTCTTCGGCCTGAATCCCTGGATCAGCCTGATTGGCGCCATTGCCTTCGGATTCTCCTCCTACAATTTCATCATCATTGCAGCCGGTCACAATACGAAAGCAGTTGCAATCGGTTATATGGCGCCGATGATTGGCGCCTTGTACCATGCATGGAAAAAAAATCTCTGGATCGGAAGCGCTCTTTTTGCCCTGTTTCTGGCACTACAGATCTATGCCAACCACCTTCAGATTACCTATTATTCTCTGCTGACCATCCTGATATTCGGGATTGTTGAACTCTACTTCGCCCTCAAAGGGAAACAGCTGAACGATTTCCTGAAACGAAGCGGAGTTATTTTGGCGTTTGCAATTCTTGCTATAGCCGCCAATACGGAAAGGCTCTGGACCACTTATGAATACGGGAAATTCTCATTACGCGGACCTTCCGAACTGACCCAGGACAAGGGCAATAAAACATCAGGCCTCGACAAGGATTACGCCACAGGCTGGAGTTATGGCGTGGATGAGACGATGACTTTGCTGATTCCAAACTTCAAGGGAGGAGCCTCCATGATCGATTTTGGCGAAAACTCAAAAACAGCAGAACTGTTGAAAACCAACAACGTTCCCAACGCCAACTCCATCATCAAACAACTTCCGGGATACTGGGGTACCCAGCCCGGCACTTCCGGCCCAGTCTATGCCGGGGCAATTGTCATGTTCCTTTTTGTCCTCTCCCTGTTTCTGACCAAAGGATCAGTGAGAATCTGGATCATTGCAGCCACAATCTTCTCCATCCTGTTGTCCTGGGGTCGGAACTTCATGCCTTTGACCAGCTTTTTCCTGGATTATTTCCCGGGATACAACAAATTCAGGACAGTCTCCATGATCCTTGTAATCGCAAGTTTCACGATCCCATTGCTGGCTTCCATCGGCCTTCAGAAAATATTTTCTGAAGAGATTGATAAGGCTCAATGGAAGAAAGCCCTCACCTGGAGTGTTGGACTGACAGCAGGTGTTTCCTTCCTCTTTTTCCTCCTCCCGGGATTATCCGGATCCTTCATTTATGCCGGTGATTCCCAAATGCCCGACTGGATCCAAAACGGATTAATTGCCGACCGAAAAGATTTTTTAAGGGAAGATGCCCTTCGCTCACTCTCTTTTATTCTGGCAACAGCCCTGATATTATGGATTTATGTGGCAAAGAAATTAAAATCAGAACATGCATTGTTCCTGATCGCATTCCTGATTTTAGTCGATATGTGGGGTGTAAATAAGCGTTACATCAACAATGATAATTTCGTTCAGGAACAAAGGGCTAGAAATCCTTATCCTGCAACCACGGCAGACAAGGAAATCCTGAAAGACAAAAGCGAATACCGGGTACTCAATCTTTCCGTTGATCCATTCAATGAAGCTAGCACCTCCTTTTACCATCAATCCATCGGAGGATACCACGGTGCAAAAATGAGAAGGTACCAGGATCTGATCGACTATCACATCAACAGTGAAATTCAGCAACTCATCACAAAATTAAAAGCGGTCAAGACGGAAAGCGGTGTCGACTCCGTCTTTATCGGACTGAACGCCTTGAACATGATGAATACGAAGTATCTGATACACAATCCTGAAGCATCGCCTCTGATCAATAAAAAAGCGATGGGAAGTGTCTGGATTGTACAGTCTTATCAACTTGTAGATAATCCGGATCAGGAAATTGCAGCCCTGGGCAAAGCAGATTTGACCAAAGAGATTGTCGTGGATAAAAAATTTCAGCCCATGCTGGGTAATGTTAAATCATCCCCAGGTTCTCCTTCACAAATTTCGTTGAAAAGTTACTCACCGAATCAGTTGGTATACAGCTATTCCGGGAGAGGCAATGAAATCGCTGTTTTCTCTGAAATATACTATTCCAAAGGATGGAATGCCTATATCGGAGACAAACTTGTTCCTCACTTTCAGGCAAATTATCTACTTAGGGCAATGGTACTTCAGGAGGGAAACTATGATATCACCTTCAGATTTGAACCAGTCTCCTACCATTTGGGTAAACAGGTTTCCATGATTTCTTCCCTTCTTTTACTGTTGCTGATTGGTTTCGTGCTTTTTAAAAACATATCTTTGAAAAAAGAACAGAAATTAAATAATTAAGACATTTTTATTGCATTAATTTGATTTAACAGTTTAATATTAAGCACCATAACTAATTGTCAATTATCAATTGTCAATTGTCAATTACTTTTTTCCCATGGCAAAAGAAAAATTAAGAAAATCACTTTTTAGTTCCTATTTCAGTACGACCTTAAGTATCGCTCTGGTACTTTTCCTATTTGGCTTGCTGGGACTTCTTCTCATCAATACCAAACGCTTAAAGGACTACGTCATGGAAAATGTAGGCGTGACATTGATTCTGAAAGAAAAAACTCGTGAAGTGGATATTCTCAAACTTCAGAAAAATCTTGAATCAACCCCTTATATCAAATCAACGAAGTTCGTTGACAGACAAACGGCTGCCGAAGAGTTAAAAAAAGACCTGGGCGAAGATTTTGTTGACTTTTTAGGCTACAATCCATTGCTCTCCTCCATGGATGTCAGGGTTCATGCCGAATATGCCAATCCTGATAGTATGTCCCAGTTGGAGGCAAAATTTCTAAAATTCCCTGAAGTACAAGAAGTTTATTACCAGCGAAATCTCGTCAAACAATTAAATTCAAATGTTCAGAAACTCAGTCTAATTATTTTGATTCTGAGCATACTTATGTTTACCATATTTATTGCGCTGATCAATAATACCATCCGGCTTTCCATTTATTCTAAAAGATATCTCATCAATTCGATGCAGTTGGTAGGTGCAACAAGATCTTTTATCCGGTTTCCGTTTATTGTTAAAAGTGTTTTGCATGGTATTTACGGTGCTATTATCGCCTGCTTTATCCTCTTGATGATTTTCACCTCGTACCAGTCAGAGCTTAAGGATTTCATTGATTTTCAAGACTCTGTATCGTTAGCTATTCTGGTTGGGAGCATATTTACATTTGGAATTATCATGACTGCCTTGTCTACCTATCTTGCGGTGAATAAATTTTTGCGAATGAAGTTTGATCAGCTCTATTATTGAACTATCTTTGCGGGTTAATAACTAATTCATTGTTTAATGGTGAGGAATAGCGAAAAAACAGACCCCAAAGGGTTTGCCCTCGGAAAAGAAAACTTGAAATTGATGTTGATAGGGTTAGGAATCATCATCCTCGGGTTTGCTTTGATGACCGGCGGCAAAAGCTCAGATCCTAATGTTTTCAACAAAGAGGTAATATTCAGTTTCCGCAGAATCACTCTTGCCCCCCTGGTGGTGATGTTCGGATTTCTCTTCGAGATATACGCCATCATGAAAAAACCCAAATCCTGAACCAAAGGAATCCTTATAATATTCCATTTGTTTCAGAACAATTATTTTCTGCATGAATTTTCCATCGGCATTGCCAAGCAACCAGTTCATTGAATGAGATATAATGAGTCAAAAGATTTTGATTTCATCCGTGGAGAAATCCTGGTTTTGAATAAACCCATCGATTGGACCTCATTCGATTTGGTGAATAAAGTCCGCATCATGCTGTGCCGCTTCTTGAAGATCAAAAAATTAAAGCTCGGCCATGCTGGAACCCTTGATCCAAAGGCTACAGGTGTTATGGTTCTTTGTTCGGGAAAATTCACCAAGCAAATCGATGAAATTCAGGCAGATGAAAAAGAGTACATCGCGCTGATCAAAGTCGGTGCCATCACTCCTTCGTATGATTTGGAAACAGAAGAGAATGAGCAGTTTCCAACTGATCATATAACCCTGGTAATGATCGAAAACGTACTTCAGTCTTTTGTGGGTTCCATTGAACAGATACCTCCGGATTACAGTGCGATTAAGGTTGATGGTAAACGTGCCTATAAATTGGCTAGAAAAGGTAAAGAGTTTGAACTCAAACCGAAGTTACTTGTTATCAAAGAGATTGAGTTGATCAGGGCGGAAATGCCTGAAATCGAATTAAGAATTGTGTGCAGTAAGGGAACCTATATCCGCGCCCTGGCGAGGGATATCGGTAAGGCACTCAATAGCGGCGCATATTTGATCGGACTGAAGAGAACGAGAATCGGGGAATATTCTCTCGATCAGAGTTTAGATCTTGCAGAGTTGGCAGATATGCTTTCTGCTCATTTTCAGGAAAAAATAATTTCAACAATTTAAATCATATAAATGTCATCAACGATGAAGCTTTCGAAATTTAAGTACAATTTACCTGATGAATTGATTTCATTGCATCCGTCAAAGAATCGGGACGAATCAAGGTTACTTGTTTTAAACCGTCAGACTGGCGACATTGAACACAAGATTTTCAAAGATGTGATTGATTATTTCAACGACAAAGATGTGATGGTGTTCAATAACACCAAGGTATTCCCTGCCAGACTTTACGGAAACAAGGAAAAAACAGGCGCCCAAATAGAAGTTTTTCTTCTGCGTGAACTAAATCGCGAGTTAAGGCTTTGGGACGTTCTGGTCGATCCTGCCAGAAAAATTAGGATCGGAAACAAACTCTATTTTGGTGACGATGATCTGCTGGTGGCAGAAGTAATTGATAACACAACTTCCAGAGGCAGAACACTACGTTTTCTATTTGACGGTACTTACGATGAATTTAAGGAAACTTTATTCAAACTAGGCGAAACACCTCTGCCGAAGATTATTAATCGTCCGGTAGAAGAAGATGATGCGATGCGCTACCAAACAGTTTTCGCCAAGCACGAAGGAGCTGTAGCAGCTCCGACCGCAGGTCTTCACTTTAGTCGTGAATTATTGAAACGTCTGGAAATAAAAGGAGTAAACTTCGCAGAGATCACACTTCATGTCGGACTTGGCAATTTCAGGAGTGTCGATGTTGAAGATTTGACCAAACATAAGATGGATTCCGAACAAATATGGATCAAGGATGATGCCGTCAGCATCGTCAATGCAGCCAAGGAAGAGAGAAATCGTATTTGCGCAGTGGGTACCACGGTGATGAGAACCCTTGAAACTTCTGTTTCGACCAATGGTATGCTTAAACCATTCGAAGGATGGACCAACAAATTCATCTTCCCTCCTTATGACTTTAGCGTGGCCGACAGCATGATATCCAACTTTCACCTGCCGCTCTCTACCCTTTTAATGATGGTCAGCGCATTTGCAGGCTACGACAATCTGATGAATGCATATAAGGAGGCGATCAAGGAAAAATACCATTTCGGAACCTATGGTGATGCAATGCTGATTATTTAGTTCATTTTTTGCATAAAAAAACCCGGCTAAATTTTGATGGCCGGGTTTTTTTATGGAATTTTCTGCAATATTTATCTTTTAACTCTTTCGGAGTAAGAACGATCTCGGGTATCAACTTTGATGACATCTCCCTGATTGATGAACAATGGAACCATGATGGTCGCTCCTGACTCAACTGTTACGGCCTTGAGGGCGGTTGATGAAGCGGTGTTGCCACGTTCGCTGGGTTCAGCATACGTGATCTCAAGTTCGATGAACGGGGGAAGATCGACCGTCAAAGGTGTTTCAGTTTCTGCATGGTAGGTGATCTCAACAGTCATCCCCTCTTTCATCAGATCCGCATTTTCAACCATGGCCGCCTCGATATTTACCTGCTCGAAAGTTTCGGCATTCATGAAATTATAGCCGGTCTCATCGTGGTAAAGGTATTGATATGGTCTTCTCTCAACCCTCACTGTAGTAATTTTTGTACCACCCGAGAATGTGTTGTCGATCACCTTGCCGGTCTTCATATTTTTAAGTTTAGTGCGCACAAACGCTGGTCCTTTACCCGGTTTGACATGCTGAAAACTTACTATCTGAAATATCTGATCGTTGAATTCGATACACAACCCATTACGAAAATCTGCTAAACTTGCCATTATCCTCTTAATTTGAACGTTAAAAAACTATCTTTAAATTTTTTGCAAAAATAGGTAAAACCATTCAAACCAGAAAATTAATAATATGACCGTATTTTTCAACAATTTGTCTTTGAATTATACGCACGTTATCCTAATTGGCATGTGTGCCATTTTGATTGGAATGTCGAAAACGGGCATACCCGGGGTCTCCATGATAGTTGTTCCCACAATGGCCATGATCTTTGGAGGAAAAGCCTCTACCGGCGTTTTATTGCCTATTCTAATTACTGCGGATATCTTTGCTGTCACCTGGTACCATCGTCATGCCCAGTGGAAACCTCTGCTGAAAGCTCTTCCCTGGGCATTTCTGGGATTATTGATCGCATTATGGGTAGGAAAAATGGTGAATGATCAACAGTTTAAGCACATTATTGCCGTGTCAGTACTATTCTCATTGGTTTTGATGGTTTGGAATGACTTGTCACATAAAAAAGATATCCTAACCGGACATCCTATGTTTGCAGCAGTTTTTGGAATCCTGGGCGGTTTTGCAACCATGATTGGAAATGTTGCGGGACCTGTTTTTGCCATATATCTACTGGCTCTTCATCTACCTAAGAAAAATTATATCGGCACAACTGCCTGGTTTTTCGCAATCATAAATATTGCAAAGCTTCCATTACAATATTTTGTGTGGAATAATATCACTGCTAAATTGCTTATCATTGATTTCCTCGCCATCCCTTTTATTATGTTGGGTGCATATATAGGAATTAAAGTAGTCTATAGAATAAAAGATCCCGCCTATCACTGGAGTGTCGTCATCATCACATTTATTTCTACTATTTTTGTATTTCTTTGATTATTAATATTATGCAATCAAAATATTGAAACCTGACTTGGTAAATGGGAATACAATCTGTTAAATATTCAAAAAGAATTAACATCCGTGGTTCTGATTTCTTAACTTTGCTGGCTGATTAGTTTATAATTGCCAAATGTGTCGGAATTTTTGAATCCATTCAAAACAATTAACTATGTACATCAAAGAAAATTCTATCCCATTCCTCATGGGATTGCTTTTTATGATAGTCATTTTGCCATCTTGCTCAGATTCACCAGACGTGTTAGATAAAAATCAGTGCATTATTCTCACCATCGAAAAAGGCAAGGTAATCGATCCAATAATATCCTCAGGTACAGTAGAACCGGAAAGTGAAGTTTTTATACGGTGTTATTACCCCAGCACCATCAAAAAAATAGTGAGAGAACCAGGAAGTAACGTCCAGTCAGGCGATCTGATCATGGTACTTGACGATCAACAGGTAAAAGCTGACATTGACAATACAAAAGACCAACTGTCCCTCAAGAAAAATAGTCTTGAGAAAAACAATTTAGCCGAAACATCCACCAAAATTGATCTCAAATACAATGAAGATGTCAAAAAATTAAACATTACTTCCTTGAAATCTCAACTTTCAGACGAAGAACAATTGATTGAAGTTGGTGGAATTTCACCTGCAAAAATCGAAAAAACCAAACAGGAAATAGCTTTGGCAGAAAAAGAACTTCTGACAATGAAAGAAAAAAATGGTATCAGGCTCAAACAATTGAAGGCAGAAGAAGAGGGCCTCTTATTGGGCATTGAAATCCAGGAAAAAGAACTGAACGAAAAACTAGCCGGTCTCGAACAAATGAACGTCAGATCACCCTCCACTGGAATCGTTCTGGCCATAGGAAACAAACCTGGCGAAAAAGTCAGCAAAGATCAGGTACTTGTCAGAATATCAGATTTATCGTCCTTTAAAATATCCGGTTCCATTGAGGAGAAAATGGCGGATTTTGTTAAAACAGGGACACAGATCTATGCTGTTTTTGAAGATACCAAATTGTCCGGACATATCGGAATTGTTTCTCCGGTGGTTGAAAATGGAAAAATTCAATTCAATGTGCATCTCGAAGAAAGCTCCCATTCAAAATTGATCCCCCATCAGAATATTGAACTCTGGATTGCTAAAAATTTCAAGGAGAAGGCTTTAAGAATAAGAAATATCCCACAATTCAGCAAAGGTAAACCCGAATATTTATACATATACAAGGACGGGAAAGCATATAAAAATAGAATCTCAACCGGATATATCAGTCCTGATTATATCGAAATTACCGATGGTGTCAAAGAAGGAGACCAGATCATCATGCCTCTGTCGGGATATCAACTCTTGAAGAATGCCAATGAAGTGGCTGTAAAAGATTGACTTATGTTAAATAGCATGAAAATACTGACTTTGTGCTCCTTCTTGCTTTTTTCGCTCACTTTCCGGATATCAGCACAGAATACAGGCAGTAAAAAAGATACTGCTAAATTAGGGCTCAGCCTAAGAAATGTGGTTGAGTTGGCGAACAATCAATCGTCAGCTCTGAAATACGCTCAGAATCAACACGTTAGTTATTATTGGAGGTACAGGAATTTTACGAAGCAATTCCTCCCCAACCTGGTTCTAAGCGGAACTCTTCCGAACTACACGCAATCCACCGTACCTGTTACCCAACCCGATGGAAGCATTGAATTCAAACAGGTCGCATATCTATCAAATTCTTCAAACCTATCCTTGAATCAATACATTCCCTTGACAGGTACACAGATATACGCATCAACGACTTTTGCCAGGGTGCAAGATTACAATAAAAGCAGTACTACCTTTTCCGGAAGTCCGTTTTCTATAGGTTTCAATCAACCAATTTTTGCGTACAACTGGATGAAATGGTCTAAAAAGACTGAACCGATGGTATATGATGAATCCCAGAAAAACTTTATACAAACGATTGAAGGTATAGCCTACACAGCTACTTCCTATTTCTTTAATTATCTAAGAATTCAGACGAACTTCAATCTGGCTAAAAGTTCATACGATAACAGTTCGGATAATCTGAAGATCGCCAGAATTAAGAAAAAATTGGGCCAGATCTCCGAAAACGATTTTTCTCGAATCGAGTTGTCCGTTCTGAATGCTCAGAAGTCCATGAATTCAGCCAAGATGGATTTAAAAAACGCCGACTTTTCCCTGAAATCATACATTGGCCTTGATCAAAAGGAAAATATTGAGCTGCAGATGCCTTTGCTAATCACCCTTTTTGACATCGATCCGCAACAAGCCTTAAAAGAAGCCCGGGAGAACCGCTCAGAACAGGTGTATTACGAAAGAAGGCTTATAACCGCTGAAAGTCAACTCACTCAAGCAAAGAGAAGCAGTGGCTTGAATGCAACCTTATCAGGTAATTATGGTCTTACAAACAGTGCTGAAACCTTCCCCGGCATCTACAATCAACCCCTGCAACAACGAATGTTTCAACTAACATTCAGCTTGCCTATTCTGGATTGGGGAAAGGCCGCCTCATCCGTCAAAATGGCAGAATCCAACAGAGATCTTGTTAGTTTCGATGTAAAACAATCCTTAGAAGATTTTGACAGAGGAGTAATTGTACAGGTTGAACAGTTCGGATTGTTGAAAGATCAGTTAAAAACAGCAGAAGAAGCAGATAAAGTCGCAGCAAACGGATATATCATAGCTCTGAAGAAATTTCAAAATGGCGAAATCACAATAACAGACATGAACATTGCATCCTCCGAACGTGTCACAGCTAAATTGGATTATATAAACTCCTTGGCAACCTACTGGTTAGCCTACTATCGCCTCAGAATGCTTACGCTGTATGATTTTGAACTGAACCAGAAAATATATTACACGAACCCAATGCTTAAGGGTCAAACCAAATAAGAATGAAACTGCTAATCTCCTCCAGTTCTGACCCTTACTATAATCTTGCAGCCGAAGAATATCTGCTAAAATTTTGTAAAGAAGATTTTCTGTTCCTTTACATCAACCAACCATGTGTAGTAGTAGGAAAACACCAGATTGCGCTGAAAGAAATCAACTCACAATTTATATTAGAAAATAAAATTCTGATAGCCAGAAGATTATCTGGTGGAGGAGCCGTTTATCATGATGAAGGGAATCTTAATTTCAGTTTTATTTCCAGTATACCCCAGGGTGAAAACATTTCCTTCCAAACCATATCAAAACCAATTATCCGTTTTTTGGTGAATTCCGGCCTTGATGTAGAAATTTCTGATAGAAATGACATCATATCAAACGGGAAAAAAGTCTCAGGAAGCGCCATGCATATTTATAAAAATAGGGTTCTCGCGCATGCTACATTACTGATTGATAGCAACTTAACAAATTTATCCGGGGCTCTTAAAGGAAATCCTGACCGGTTTACCGACAAATCAATCAACTCCAAACGATCCGAAGTAATGAATTTGTCAGAAATTGATAACAGGCTAAATTCCAGAATCGTTCTTTCAGAGCTAGTTAAATTCCTGGCAAACGAATCTGGCTTCAAATCCGACTCTTCAACTTTGAAGCTTGAAAATGAAATAATCAACAAACTTACCCTGGAAAAATACGCAACATCAGATTGGATTTATGGGTATTCACCAAAATATAAATATACCAGTGTATTTTCAATTGATCACAAATTGTATCCATTCAGTATTGATGTAGAAAAGGGAATAATCGGGTCAATTTTCTTTAATCCGGAAGTTGAAGTAAATAATACTATTAAATTAAATATTAAAATGTTAATAGGTGAAAAACACAACAT